>Ga0302300_1000655_pt1 | contig 23232 bp, 19 predicted proteins | sample III_Palsa_E1_1_FD_198756 | JGI IMG/M metagenome (GOLD analysis project Ga0302300, IMG submission 198756) | Peat permafrost microbial communities from Stordalen Mire near Abisko, Sweden - III_Palsa_E1_1 | ecosystem: Environmental > Terrestrial > Soil > Palsa > Peat permafrost | place: Sweden... | reverse complement strand
CCAATATCATACCAAATGATATTAATAAAGCTGTTCCCAGGAAAGCCCCGGTTTCTGCCTGATCTTCCTGCGAGCCGCCCATTTTTATGGATACATTTTGCGGCAGCCTAAAGTTTTTAATTGCCTGGGCTATCTGCGCGTTTACAGCAGGCGGCGTTGCCGGTTTTATTACGTTAGAACCTAAGGTAATTACACGCCTTTGCTGCTTGTGCTTAATATTAGCATAGGTATTGGTATACCTGATATCGGTAAAGGCCGAAATAGGTACCTGGCGTATAGTACCGCCTGTGGCGATATCACGATAGGTTATTTTAAGGTTGCGCAAGGCATCAATATCATTACGCTGCTCCTGGTTAGCCCTCACATCAATCTCGTAATTATCTTCGGTTGTGTTCCGGAAATCGGATGCTTTGGCCCCATAAATAGACGTACCCAAAGCCTGGTTAATTTGGTTGGTGGTTATACCTTCGCGGTTAGCGCTTTCGCGGTTCACATCAAAAACTATTTCGGGCTTATCGGCCTGCACATCTGGCACTAATTGCTCAATGCCCACAATGCCCTGCTTATCAATAAACTTTTTAAGCCTCGCGCTGGTGTTTACTAAGGTATCCAGGTTATCGCCTGCTATTTCGATACTGATATCCTTTTGTACCGGCGGCCCGCTGGCTTCCTGCGCAACGGCTATCTGCGCGCCCGGCACACCCTGTACCGAACTACGGATATTTTGCAATATTTTCTTGGTATCCTCACCATGCCTTTTGCCAAATTCGACAAATGCCACGGTTATTTTACCTTTATTGTAATAGGTGCCCTGGTCTTCGTCACTCGGGTCGGTTACACCTACGGATACGTTTGAGATAATTGATGATACGATATCCTTATTAGGTTCAACCACCTGTGCAACGCGTTTTTCCAGTTTCTCCACTACGCCGTTGGTATAAGCCTGGTCGGTACCGATAGGCATGGTTACATATACATATACAAAGTTAGGGTCGGATGATGGGAACAACTCCACATCAAGCTTGCTTACCACTGAGAAAATGATAGTAAAACCTAATAGTCCTACCAGTCCTATAAGAACAACCCATGGGTTATGTACAGCGCGTTCCAGCATACGGGCGTACCATGATTGGAAACGTGGCCATGCCTTTTTCTGAAACCTATCAATTATTTTTAATAAAACAAAGTGGTTAAACAGGAACAAAATGATTAACAGTACTACAAAATTACCAATGCCTATACTTATAAAATGGCCTATGGCAAGCACGTAGCAAAATACTGCTATTGCTGCAAGTACAAGCGTAGTACGTGTTGTTTTACGGTCAAACCTTTGATGGTCATGCTCACCTTCATGGTGGGGCTTCATAAAGTCAACCGCGAAAACCGGGTTCATGATATAAGCCACAACTAATGATGCCAGTAAGGTTATAATGAGTGTTATAGGCAAAAAGAACATAAAGCTGCCTATTAAACTATGCCAAAATGCAAGCGGGATAAATGGTGCAAGCGTAGTCATGGTGCCTGAGAATACAGGCATAAACACTTCACCGGCTGCAATTTTTGCTGCTTTTACAATAGGCACCTTGCCGTTATTGAAAATACGGTGGGTGTTTTCAATAACCACAATGGCATCATCTACCACAATACCCAATGCCAGCAGGAAGGAGAACAGTACGATCATGTTGAGCGTAAAGCCTATTACCGGCATAAACAAAAAGGCGATAAAACACGAGAGCGGTACCGAGAGCGCCACAAATATGGCGTTGGTACTGCCCATAAAAAACATCAGGATAATGGTTACCAGTATAAAACCTATAATAATGGTGTTAATCAGGTCATTTAAGGTAGTACGGGTTTTGTCCGACTGATCGCCGGTTACGGTAATATTTAAACCCTTAGGGAAAATGGTGCTTTGCTTTTGTTTGATGAGGGTATATATCTCATCAGATGCCTCAATTAAGTTTTCGCCCGAGCGCTTGCTTACGTTAAGGGTAATTACATTTTTAAAGTTGGGATCGTTTGGCGTTTTAAGGCGCGCGTAGCTTATCTGGTCCTGGAAAGCATCTTTTATATCGGCAATATCGCGCAGGTAAATTGCTTTGCCCTGCGGGTTACGTATTACCATTGCCGCTACTTCATCGGCGCTTTTAAAATCTTCTTTAATATCAACCGTACGCTGCTCGCCGCCGTTAGTTATTGTACCGGCTGTTGAAAGGATATTTTCGCTGCCTATAGCTTGTATAATATCATTATAACCTACCTGCGCTGCCGACATTTTATTAATATCCACATTAATCTGGATATTTGGCTCCAGCGCGCCCACTTCAACTACCTGCGATATTTCCTTCATGCCTTCAATATCATCCTTCAGGTTATCAGCATATTCCTTCAGCTTTTTAAGGTCGTAATCGCCCGATACGTTGATGTATAAAATAGGCTGATCGGCCACATCTATATCAGACACGGTCGATTCCTTTAAATTGTTATCATTTTGCGGCAGGTCCTGCTTGGCTTTATCAACCGCGTCTTTAACATCCTGCTTGGCATCGCGTATTTTAACATCGGTATTAAACTCGCAGGTTATAATAGCTACGTTTTGCTGCGTATTTGAAGTTACCTTTTTTAAGCCTTTAAGCGATTTTAGCTGCTTTTCGAGCTGGCGGGTAACCAGTGTTTCGATATTTTGGGGTGATTGGCCCTGGTAAATAGTGGTTACATAAACTTTGGGGATGGTGATATCCGGAAAGTTTTCTTTGGGGAGGCTGTTATAGGTTGAAAACCCCAGCAGCGTAATTAAAAATATAAGTACGTATACTGCCCTTTTATTATCGATGGCCCAGCTTGAGGGGCCGAATTCTTTTTCCTGGTCTTTCATTTTGTTGAAATCAGATTGTATAATTAATTACCAGACAGTACTGTAACTTTATCGCCATCGCCCAATTCGCTTGCGCCTTCTGTTATCAACTGGTCGCCGCTCGACAGGCCGGAGATGATTTCGGTATAACCACCCGAAGTTGAGCCTTCAACAATACTTTTACGCTTGGCGTAACCGTTTACGTTGATATATACATAATCGCCCTCGTCCGATTTCTGGATACTGTTTACCGGGATTACGATGGTATTACGTTTTGAATAGTTAGCAATTTTTAATACCGCAGTCATGTTAGGGCGGTACTCGCTGTTATGCGGCAGTTTTATTTCGATACCAAAGCTGCGTGACGTTGGGTCGATAACTTTTGCCGCGAAAGTAACGCGGGTAGTTAATGAGTCCTCCAAATCGGGGAACAGGATTTTAACGCTATCGCCCTGGTTTACACTGGCAGAGTATGATTCAGGCACATCAGCCTTAACCTTTAACACTTCGGTATTAACTACGCGTATGCCTGCGCCCTGCGCGCCGGGAGCAGCAACCTGGCCCAGTTTTAAATCCATCTGGTCAACAACACCACTTATAGGCGATACAATGCGGTATAAATCCGACTGCTGGCGTAATGAGGCCACTTGCTTTTGGGCACTTTGCAGGTTGGTTTGTGCCTGCAAAAACTGTACTTCAGTACCAATTTTCTGGTCCCAAAGGTTTTTCTGGCGCTGGTATAATTGCTGCATTAAAGTGGCCTGGGCCTGCGCCTGTGCTACGTTTTGCACCAACACGCTGTTATCCAGCTGTGCAAGGGTTTCGCCTTTGCTTACATGGTCGCCAACTTTTACATAGATGGCGGTTATGATAGCATTGGCCTGCGGATAAGCGGTAACGTTATCCTGCGCATCAATTTTACCTTGTATTTGTACATAGTTGGTAAACTGGCCCGGTTTAAGAATAATCGCGCTTACATCGGCACCCTTGGTCGAATCCTGGCCAACCTGCGCCTGCAAATCGGCAATTTTCGAACTTAAATCGGCCTGTTGCTTTTTAAGATCGGCAAGCTCGGCTTTCTTATCCTTCGGTTTGTTTGAGCATGCTGCTAAAAACAATATAGCGGATATGTATAGTAGTTTTTTCATGTCGTGTTTTATATAATATAATGTGATTAGTTTTTTATTTAATGCGACCGTATGCCTGGTCAAGGTCAACTTTGCTTACTAAAGCGTCATATAAACCCTGGATGTATGAATTATCAGCTTCCTGTAGTGCGGTTTCGGCTTGTGTGACTTCCAGGCTCGAACCTACCCCCTGCTCATATTTAATTTTGGCAACGCGAAGTACTTCTGCAGCCAACGCCCTGTTTTTATTTTGATCGTTTAGCGTTTGCAAACCATTGATGTAAGAGGTGCGCGACTGGGTAACCTGCAGGTTTACTGTTTTTTTCATGTTATCCAGATTGTTTTGCGACTCTAAAACTGTTATTTCGGATTGCCTAACCTGGTTAATATGCTGGCCGCCGGTAAAAAGAGGCACTGATAGTGTAAGCCCTATATAACTTGAGGGGTAATTGGCCGAATACAGGTCACCAAACCCATTATTCTGATACGAAGCTGTGTAATTAGCGTTAGCTATTAATTTAGGTAAAAACTGCCCTCTCTTGCTTTTTAAATCATACTCGTTTAACCGTTTTTGAGTTTCCAATAAATTATATTCTATACGGTTACGGTAAACACTTGTATCAGATGTGGTATCAGCCAAATTGCTATCCAATTGTATGTTTTCCAGCTTATCTCTAAGTGTAAGTGCATCTTCAATTGGCATACCCATTTGAAACTTAAGCAACTGGTAATTTAAAGCCAGTAAGCGGCTGGTATTTTCCTTGTTGGTAACTAATGAATTATATTGAACCGTAATACGGTCGACATCAATTTTCTCAACAAAACCCTGTTTATTGCGGGCTATTGTTTCATCCATTTCCTGCTTAAGCTCAGCAATATTAGCGTCTAACAACTTCAACTGCTCAACACTTACTAAAACCTGGTAGTATGCCTTGGTTACATTTACATTGGCTTCAATTTTTGAACGGGTATAACTACGTTCATAAAGTTGCTTATATGTCTTTCGCCCTTGTAAACCAACAATATAGTTTGGATCAAAAATAATTTGGCTGGCATTAACGCCCAGGTTAGACTGATAAGTAACACCAAATTTAAATGGCACATAAGTGCCCGCAGGCTGGCCAATAAATGCCCCGGGTATTAGCGTAACCGGTATTTTAATATAGTCATCAAATGAAGCCGAACCATTAAGCTGGGGTAAACCCTGGCCAATAATTTCTTTAACATGATATTCAGCGCTTTTAACATCAAGCGCGGCATTTGTTACATCGTTTTGATGTGTATAAGCATAATTAACACAATCCTGTACGCTAAAATTGTAAACACTATCGGGCTGAACCTGCTGCGCAAAACCCGGAATACAGGCCCCCAGTAGCAGTATGGTTATTATTGAGATTTTTATTTTCATATTCTATTTAGTGGAATAGTTTAGTTTTTACAAAGAAACCCACGTAATTGACAACCTTATGTCAGCAGGATTTCTTATAATTTATTCGTCGTTTATATTTTTATACTGATCTAATAGTTTGTGGCCTTTAAGCGTACAAATGCCATAGTTAAAATGCTCTAAAAACTGCACCTGTACTTTCCATGGGCTAAATTCGCTTACCGGGAACAAAGTGCCATCAAAACCGGTTTCAACCTGCGCTACACGCATGCGTGCCATTATTTTAGGGTCAACATCGGGCCTTATATAGCCTTGTTTTATGCCTTTGGTTAACAATTCTTCCATGGTGCGCACCAATACTTCAGCCTTAAATTTTTGGAATTCCTTCCATGCTTCAGGATGATACTTTTGCAGATCGTGAATTACTATAGGGTTCATTCTTGCAAATTCCTCCTGCGTACACTTCATCATATTTATCATTTCCTCAATCACGTTGGCCGACTGGCTGATAACCGAATTGATATATTCTTCATCTTCCTGCAGCTTCTTTTTGGTGAGCGCCATCACCAGCTCATTTTTATCTTTAAAAAAATGATAAATGGTTTTTTTGGATACGCCCAGGTGCCGGGCAATATCATCCATCGTTACGCTCTTTATCCCTGCTGTTAAAAACAGGTCTTCGCCGCCTTGTATTATTCTGTCTATTTGAACCATTTGACTAATTGGGTCAAAACTATGGAAACATTTTTAGATTTCAAAGTTTCCATTTAAAAATAATTTTACATGACAATTCTTTGAAGAAGTGGTAGTCTTAATCTCGCTGCTACTGCTACTCCTTACTGCCACTCCTTTTTATTATCTTTGCAAAAAATAAAAATATGTCGCTTTCCCCGCTCTCAGCAATTTCTCCTATCGACGGCCGCTATCATAATGCTACTAAAGAACTATCCGGGTATTTTTCGGAATACGCGCTGATAAAATACCGTGTATTTGTTGAAATTGAATATTTTATCGCCCTGTACCAGCACCCGTTGCCGCAATTACAGGATTTTGATAAAACTTTAACCGAAAAGTTACGCGACATCTACCGTAATTTTAGCGAGGCGGATGCGCAGAGCATAAAAGAGATTGAGAAAACCACCAACCACGACGTTAAAGCGGTTGAATATTTTATAAAAAAGGCATTTGATAACCTGGGTATTGAGCAGTATAAGGAGTTTATCCATTTCGGCTTAACCTCGCAGGATATAAATAATACCGCCATACCCTACTCCTTTAAACTGGCTTTGCAGGAGGTTTATTACCCGGCTATTGACGAGGTAATTGCCCTGTTAAAACAATATGCTGCCGATTGGGATAAAATACCCATGCTGGCGCATACACACGGTCAGCCGGCGTCGCCTACGCGCTTAGGCAAGGAAATAAGCGTTTTTGTTGAGCGATTGGAAAATCAGTTGTATTTATTAAAGCAGGTGCCTTACTCTGCCAAGTTTGGCGGGGCTACGGGTAATTATAACGCGCATAATATCGCGTATGGCAATATCGACTGGAAAACATTCGGCAATCATTTTGTGGATGATATTTTGGGCTTGAAACGCTCTCAGTTTACTACCCAGATTGAGCATTATGATAATTTTGCCGCGCAATGCGATGGCTTAAAACGCATTAATAATATTTTGATTGACCTGGACAGGGATATGTGGACCTATATATCCATGAACTATTTTAAGCAAAAGATAAAGGCCGGCGAAATTGGATCATCGGCTATGCCGCATAAAGTTAACCCGATAGATTTTGAAAACTCCGAAGGTAATTTAGGCCTGGCAAACGCGGTATTTGAGCATTTGGCGGCCAAGCTGCCCATATCAAGGCTGCAAAGGGATTTAACAGATTCTACCGTTTTGCGTAATATCGGTGTTCCGGTTGGGCATACGCTGATCGCCATAAAATCGACCATAAAAGGCCTTAACAAACTGTTATTGAACGAAGCCGCCATCAACGCGCACCTCGAAAATAACTGGGCCGTAGTTGCCGAGGCCATACAAACCATTTTACGCCGCGAGGGATATCCTAATCCTTATGAAGCGTTGAAAGAGTTGACACGTACCAATACGCAAGTAAACGCGGCTACTATCGCTGAGTTTGTAGGAAGTTTGGATGTGAGTGATGCGGTTAAAAATGAGATTAAAGGGATAACACCGTTGAATTATACGGGAATTTGATAGATGTGCAGGTGTGCGAATATGCAGATGTGCAGATGCCAAAACAGTTATATTTAAGGTTTACAACTAATCATGAAAAGGAGCCTGCTTATCTTATTAACCCTATTGTTAACCATAACAGCTAAAGGGCAGTACCAAGAAATTCCTTTACAATTTCGTAATTATCCATTTGATTTCCGAAACTTAGAAGAATTTTCAGCCAGCATGGATCCATCCGATTCATTGAAACCATTTTTTCAGGACAATAAGTTTCACTATTTAAATACGCATTCAAAAAAGGTTTTAAGCCAACAATTTGACGTTGCTTATCCTTATTATAAACAATATGCCGTAGTAAAACAAAACGGAAAATACGGCATAATTAACAGGAACGGTGAATTTGTTGTGCAACCAATTTATTGGGATTTCTTGATAGATGATAACGAGATCACACTTGAAATGGTAAATATCAGTAGACAGCAAGATATTAGTAAACAGTTTGATATGTTATCAGGAAAATTAACTGACTACATATTTTCTGAGAATGTACCTATGTTTGGTAACGATCACGCTTATAAAGAAGGAAAAAAATATGGGGTCATTTTCGACAAAGGTGCAACAATACAACCCATTTTCGATACTGTAATATCGATTAATAATGACTTTGCGATTGGTAAAAGATCGGGAAAATACGGAGCAATAAATAGTTTAGGGATAGTAGAAATCCCATTTGTTTATGAAAATGTTTTCTATTTATTTACACCTTATTGTGCATTTAAAAATGGAAATGAATGGTCTTATTTTAAAAATTTAAAGCTATTGTTCAGTACAAAAATGCAACCTACTGATTTAACAAAAAACAAACTCATTTTTAAGAAAGGTAATTATTATAATTATTTTGATGAAACAGGACGTGTGATGCTAACCGCAGATTACAATTGGATATCAGACAATAGTTGTATCGCCATTAATAAACACAACCAATTGGTGTTTTTGGATAACAATAAAGAATTTGTTTATTACACTTATCCTTCTAAATAAGATTAAAACCTATTAAAAATTTGTAGGTCATTCACCTGTCATAACTATCCGACTATTGGTTTTAAATCAAAATCCTGCATACATTTGTTTGATAATATTTAAAGCAGATATAAAATGAATATCAACGTATATACCGAAGCTACCCCCAACCCGGCAACACAAAAGTTTATTGTAAACAAGTTGCTGATTAACGGTAGCGCCGATTTTGCCACTAAGGAAGCAGCCGAGAAATCGCCTTTTGCTAAAGAATTATATAAGTTTTCGTTCGTTAACGGTGTGTTTTTTGCCAGCAACTTTGTTACGGTTACCAAAACCGAAGGCAGCGATTGGGACGACCTGTTGCCTATTTTAAAAGAGTTTGTTAAAGGTGCTGTTGAAAGCGAATTAGCCGTACAACTGGAAGAACAACCCGAAGCCGGTGATTTTGAAGGCAGCGATATCGAAGTAAAAATTCAGCAAATACTGCACGATTATGTACGCCCGGCTGTCGAATCGGATGGTGGTGCTATTACCTATAAATCGTACGACGAAGGTAAGGTTACTGTTGAGCTAAGAGGCTCATGTAGCGGCTGCCCATCATCAACTGTTACGCTAAAAGCAGGTATCGAAAGCTTACTGAAACGTATGGTGCCTGAAGTTACCGAAGTGGTATCTGAAGCATTATAAGAGATTTCACTCTTAGGATTTCACCGATTTTTATATTGATTGCACCGATTATTGAATAAGTAATCGGTGTAATCATTTCAATAGCATCGGTGTAATCACACAAAATACTTCTGTATCGCCGTCAGCATCTCTCCTGTAATCTTCCCATTGGTGGCCAGCAGCTCACGGGTATCCATTACTTCATTGCCGCCTTTAAAGTTTACTACGTCACCACCGGCTTGTTTTACAATGAGTATACCTGCGGCAACATCCCAGGCGTTAAGGTTATATTCGTAAAAGGCATCAAAGCGGCCGCAGGCGGTATAGGCTAAATCAACCGCTGCCGAGCCCAAGCGGCGCAGGCCGTGTGAGACGCGCATCAACTCGGTAAATAATTCGATATATTCAGCCTGTTTCTCAAAATTATAATACGGGAAGCCGGTAGCCAAAAGGCTTTTTGCGATGGTGGGGTTATCGCTTACCTTAATTTCGTGCCCGTTTAGGTATGCTGCAGAATCTTTCCAGGCGTAAAAACACTCATCCTGGTTTACTTCATATACTACGCCTGCAACCAGCTCGTCGTATTCCTTTAATGCAATACTTACCGAAAATACGGGCAGCCCATGTATAAAATTGGTGGTGCCATCCAGCGGATCGATGATCCAGTTAAAGCGCTCGCCGGTTTTGCTGATGGTTTTTTCTTCGGTAATGAAGCCCGCCTCAGGCAGTATCTTTTCCAGGCCCGCAACTATCATTTGCTCGGCAGTTTTATCAACGTACGATACCAGGTCGTTTAAACCTTTGTATTCAATTTTGGCAGGATCGAATGATTTGCGCTGCTCGCGGATAAACGCGCCGGCCTGCTTGGCTACATCAATTACCTGGTTCGTTATCTGGCTGTACTGCATGGTGCCTTAATGATAAACTGAATGAAAAAAGTTTATGTACAAAAAAACTTGCGAAAAATAAGCTCAAAGCTGCAATCGGCCTTGCAACCGGCGGGTATATACCCAGGCTTTGTATAAGGAATTTTATCACCATTAAATTGGCAAAAAAACCTACAAAGGCTACCAATGCAAAACGTGTAAATTGCTTTGCAGATGAGGATTTCGACTCGGAAAAAACTACGTATTTTGTTATTAAAAAATTAACCACAACCCCCATAAAAAAGGATATCGCCAGGGATAATGATGAGTTACGAACCGAAGTATGCCATATCATATAGTTTTTTTGGGTAAGCAGGTTATGATAAAACAGGTAATAAGCGCTTATATCTACCAAAAAACCAGCACCGGCCGACATGATAAACCTGACAACCTCGTTGTTAATTATTTTTTGAGGTAGTTTATCAGCCATGTTTTACGGCGGCTTTTTTGGGGTGCGTTAATCCGTGTACTATTAAAGCAATGCCGCCTATAAAAAGAAATATAGCTATTAACTGTGCCTGCGGAAAGGAAATATTACCAATATGGTACCGGGTATTTACACGGATAAATTCGATTAAAAACCGCTCGATGGCGTTTAAAATAAGGTAAATACCAAACATAATGCCCGGCGTTTTTATGTACTTGCGTATACTCCACAAAAACAGGAATAAAAGTATACAAACTGTTGATTCATAAAACGATGTGGGAAATACCGGCTGCGGTAATATATGGCAAAACTTGCCTACGCAGCCTACAATCTGGTCCCCCTCGTCATTCACATTGTGCGGGAACCTGAAACCCCACATCCAATCGGGTGCCCAATGCAGCCAGCCCGGTTTTGGCGCCAGGTTTGGCTTGCCCCAATCTCCGTCGCCGCTCATTTGGCAACCGATACGGCCCAGGCCGTAAGATAGCATCATACCCGGCCCACCGATATCCAGCATGGTTAAAGGTTTTATGTTGTGTTTCCAGGCGATGTATAATACAGCAGCGCCGCCGCATATTAGGCCACCGTAAAAGGTAAGTCCGCTAAAGCCGATAAGCATACCTACCGGGTCTTTCATAAAATCGTCCCAGTTCTCCAGCGCGTTAAATATTTTGGCGCCTGCAAAGCCGCATATTGCCGCCCAAAGTAAAATGCTCCCCATTAACTCGTAAGGGTGAACCTTTACCTTTTGGGTTTTAGGTTGAGGTAATTCTTGTTTTTTACTTTCGGCGTATGCCCAATACATTAATACGGCTGCCAGTAAAATGCCGCCAATCCAGCTGCCCTGGGTAGATAAAATCATATCCTGCGGACTATCAACCAAAGCTCGGTAATTAAGCGCCGCGTATATTAATTTATAGCCCAATATAAACCCAAAGATACCGTTTCCGGCAAGTTCGGTAGCGCTAATAGGTTTGCCAACAGTTACTTCTTTTTCGAAGGAATGTATTTCGCCGAGTTTCTCTTTACGCTTAAATTCCTGCACAAAAGCCCAGTAAGCGCCCATAAAAGCTATTGCTACAAAAAAACCGAAAGTTTGTACCGGCAACGGGATATTTATGCCGAAAAAGTATTGCAACAACGAGCTTATGGTTGGGAACATAGATTATGATTTGTTGCGAATATAGGTGTTAATGCGCTAATATTTCTTCCGATTCGGTTATTTCAACATCACCATCAGGTGAAATGTTTGTTAAATAAACCGTTTTTAATTCATTTACCAGCACAGGGTCGTATTTAGTTTTTACTTTAACATAATTGCGGGTAAAACCGTGCATAAACCCATCCTTAATATCACCCTCAAAAAGCACTTCATCTGTTTTATTGAGCTGGCTTTCGTAAAAAGCGCGGCGTTTTTTATCTGACAATATATGCAGCATTTTGCTTCGCTCGGAACGTGTTGAACCCGGTACGCTGCCGCTCATTTCGGCGGCCAGTGTGTTTTCCCTTTCGCTGTATGTAAACACGTGCAGGTATGAAACGTTAAGGTTATTTAAAAAATTATAAGTGTCGATAAAATCTTCGCGTGTCTCGCCGGGGAAGCCGACAATTACATCAACACCTATGCAGCAATGCGGCATCAGCTCTTTAATTTTTGCTACGCGATTGGCATACAGTTCACGCTTATACCTGCGGCGCATTAAACCCAGTATTTTATCGGAGCCCGATTGCAGCGGGATATGAAAATGCGGCACAAAACGTTTTGAGGTAGCCACAAATTCAATTATCTCGTCAGTAAGTAAATTTGGTTCGATAGAGGAAATACGTATCCTATCGATACCCTCAACCTTATCTAAGGCCTTAACCAAATCAAAAAATTTATCTTCACGCTCGCCGTTCCTAATACCGAAATCGCCCAGATTTACGCCGGTTAATACAATTTCCTTTACGCCTGAAGCTGCAATTTCTTCGGCTTGTTTTATGGCGTTTGCTATGGTATCGCTCCTGCTTGCGCCGCGGGCCAGGGGTATGGTGCAAAAGGTGCAGCTATAATCGCAGCCGTCCTGCACCTTTAAAAAGGTGCGGGTGCGGTCGCCAATTGAAAAGGCGGATACAAATTGGTTGGCTTCGGTTACCGGCTGGTTATACACCAACGCTTTAGGGTTCTTGGTCAAATCGGTGATATAATCAACTATCTGAAACTTCTCGGCGGCGCCTAAAACCATATCCACGCCGGGTATTTCGGCAATTTCCTTTGGTTTTAACTGGGCGTAGCAGCCTACAATAGTTACGTAGGCATTGGGCGAAATTTTAAGCGCTTCCTTGACTACCTTTTTGCATTTTTTATCAGCGTTTTCGGTAACAGAACAGGTATTGATGACAAAAACGTCGGGGGTTTCGGTAAAATCAACGGTGCTATAACCTGCATTATTGAAAAGCCTGCCAATTGACGACGTTTCCGAATAATTAAGCTTACAGCCCAGCGTATAAAATGCTACCTTTTTGTTCATGAAGCTGCAAAGATAGCGATTTTAGAAATTGTATCATTATCCGGCTAATACACTTCATTGAAACTTAATTTGATGCAGTAAGCATTTAGCATAATAAATGTACATTTTACAAATACAACTAACAGGAATACGTTTATTATGAACCTTTTAGGTATCGTTATGTTACCCGTATAATTATCACAAAAAGTTAAACAAGTGCTGATAAATAGATGCGACCGGCTTTAAGGAAAATACCCATATTACGCTATTTTTTAATTGTGCTGCTGTTCAGCGCGTTGTTTGTTAGCTCGCTGTATTTATATCTTCATTATAAAAGGGCGCAAACTTTACGCGCGAATATTGAAAGCCTTATTTCCGAAAGGGAAAACTCATCATTAATTGATAGCTGTATACTAAATTTATACAGCGCCGATAATAATAGCCGACTGTATACTATTACCGGTGATAAGGCCTATTTGGATAAATTTTCGGCGGATATCAACAAAATTTCGGAGGTAATTGGCAAGATAAAATATAACAGCAAAGATACAGCACAGGTAAACCCCGATAAATTTCGGGACCTGATGAAGGAGAAAACCGAGAAAACCGGAAGCTACATTAAGTTAAGGCTGCTTACCGATAGTTTGATACGGTACTCCATGACTATTAACCGTTCGCTTGCGTTAATTAACCAATGGGGGGCAAAACCCGTGGTAAAAATTGAGCATACCGTTACTATTGATACTATAGCACAAAATCCGAACAAACCCAAAAAGAAACTTTTGGGCAGGATATTTTCGGCGTTTTCTAAAAAGAACAACCAGCAACCGATTGTAGTTAGGGACACCGTTACCAAAGTATTAACTACCACAAAGGCTAATGCCCCTGCCAATAAATACGCTTACAAAAAGTACTACGATAAGCTGAACGATGTAAACAACAAACTGCGAACCAACGAGCGGCAGATATTAATCATCAATAATAACCTTATTGAAGAAATCATAGCCAGTCTGAAGCTATATAAAGCGGTTGAGCAATCGTACATCGCCAACAGCAGAGCAGCGCTCAAAGTAAACCTCAGCAACGTTTATGACGAGTTTAAGCAGGTTTCGGTAATGAATTTTATCTTCCTGGTATCGCTGTTGATATTGGTATTTTATAATATCTGGAAAATTTTCAGGAACCAGCAGGAGATTATTGTTTACAGCGAAAAGGCAGAGCAATATGCCGATTCGAAAAGCAGGTTTTTGGCCGGCATGAGCCACGAGATACGTACGCCCTTAAATTCGGTGATCGGGTTTTCAGAGCAATTGAGCCAGGATAATTTATCGCCCGTGCAGCAGGAACAGGTTGATGCTATCCGCAATTCGTCAGAAATGCTGCTGGAATTGGTGAACGAGATACTGGATTTTTCGAAATACGAAACCGGTAAAATGAACTTTGAGAGTTCGCCTTTTATGCTGAAGGAAAGCATGGAGGATGTATTTACGGGGATGAGTATACACGCGGTAAAGAAACATATCATCCTGCAAAATGATATTGCTATTGATGATGCTATTTGCTGCGAAGGCGATAAAATGCGCCTGAAACAGGTAATTATGAACCTGATTGGTAATGCTATTAAGTTTACGGTAAAAGGCAGCGTAACCCTAAGCGCTTACATCGAGAACAAAACCGGCGATAACATTTTACTAAAAGTCACTGTTGCCGATACCGGTTTAGGCATTGATAAAAACGACCTGCCGCATATTTTTGAAGAGTTTTCGCAAATTGCCAACGCGCAAAAGGCTACACGGCATAAAGGCACCGGCCTGGGGCTGGCCATTTGTAAAAAAATTATTGAGTTGCAGGGCGGCCACATCAGCGTGAACAGTATACCTGGCCAGGGTTCAACGTTTAGTTTTGACTTGCCTTTGCGGACCTGCGAATACAAGGAAAGCGATATTACACAATCATTAACAGATGAAGTAATTGCCGAACTGGTTAAGGACAGGCACGTTTTATTTGCCGAGGATAACCAGCTAAATGTATTGCTTGGCACCACAATACTTAAAAAATGGAAAATCAACTACGACCTTGCTTATAACGGCCACGAAGCGCTATTGCTGTTTGAGAAAAATAAGTACGACATGATACTAACTGATATACAAATGCCCGAAATGAACGGGTTGGAACTGGCGCAGTATATCCGCAATTACCCCGATACTAGTAAATCAAACGTACCTATATTGGCTTTAACGGCCAATGTGATGAAGGAAGACCGCGATATGTACATTAGGGAAGGCATGAATGATGTGGTGCTTAAACCGTTTAAAGAGAAAAATCTCACCGAAAAAATAGCATTGGGGTTACAGAATAATAAATCGGTATTGCGGTATGTATCTTAACGTGAAAGTTATTCGCTCCACCGGTAACTTTCGTTCTCGAGGCCTATCAGATCAATAACGCGGTTTACCACGGTTAGAGAAAGCTCTTCAATGGTTTTGGGCTTACTGTAAAACGATGGCACTGCAGGGCAAATAATACCGCCCGCTTCGGTAACAGTTTGCATGTTGCGGATGTGGATAAGGTTTAAAGGGGTATCCCTGGCAACCAATATTAGTTTGCGGCGTTCTTTTAGAATAACATCGGCAGCACGGGTAATTAAATCATCGGAAATACCGCCGGCTATGCGGCCCAGTGTGCCCATGGAGCAGGGCACAATAACCATGGTATCAAACCTTGCCGAGCCCGAGGCAAAGGGCGCCATAAAATCGTGCTTATCGTAAAATTTGAAGGGGAAGGTTTTATAATCGTCGTTATCCAGCTCTACCTGCCATACCTGTTTGGCATTGTCCGACATTACAACGGCAACTTCGGCAACCTGCGCGTGCAGTTGCTGTAGTTTTTGGAGTAAAAGTTTAGCATAAATAGCGCCGCTGGCACCGGTAATGGCAACTACAATTTTCCTTTTCATGTTGATTGGTAACAAAGCTAAGAAATTAATGTTGGGAGAAAAGGCTATTCGGACGAAGCCTTTGCGCTCATGCTTCGAGTGCCTCAGCATGACAGCCAGGGCAAAAGGTACAAAAAAGGGTCGAATACGAATACCCGACCCTACATCTACCTATGAAAAACATGCCCAAGAATGGGCAATACAAATGTAATAACAGTTTGTGGATATTTTAACAATTAATTAAAAAAAAATTAATCTTTATCAGAATAGTTTTTTTCGATAAGTGTTTGAATTATACCGTCTACCATACCAACAGTGGGCACAAATATGTTTTTGATGCCTGCCCACTTCATTACCGTAATGTAAATTTCACATGCAGGTATAATTACGTCGGCGCGGTCCTGGTTAAGGCCGAGCACATTTATGCGGTCTTTTAACGAGAACGAGTTAAGGTAACTGTACAACGAGCGCAGTTTATTGAACGACATAGGGGCATCGTTTCGCTCTTCCGATAGTTTGTACAATTTATTGATATTACCACCGGTACCTATGCCCGAAAGCAGCTTGTAATGTTTGGTATTTTCGCGGATAAACTCTTTCATCTCTTCCCAGGTTTCTTCTTTATCCTGGTTGTCCAGCATACGGATAGTGCCGATGTTAAAGGAACGTGAAGCCAAAAACTCGCCTTCGCTGAATAAGGATAGCTCGGTACTGCCGCCGCCAACATCAATGTACAGGTAACTTTTGCTTTTATCAATGGTTTGCTCGGCGTGGCTGGCATAAATTATTTTGGCTTCCTTTTGGCCATGGATAATTTCGAGGTCGATATTTGCTTCATCCAGCACACGTTGCACCACTTCTGCCCCATTTTTGGCCTCGCGCATGGCGGATGTGGCAAAGGCAAGGTAATCGCCAACCTTATACACATCCATCAGGTTACGGAAAGCCTGCATTGATTTTACAAGGTCGTTAGCTTTTTTATCAGATATGTGCTGGTCTAAAAAGGCATCGTCGCCCAGGCGCAGCGGCACCCGTATCAAGGTATTTTTTTTGAATGAAACCGAATCACTATTTTCTATAATATCGGCTATCAGTAACCTAACCGCGTTAGATCCTATATCAATGGCAGCGTATCTCAATGTTTAGTTATTTTTAGTTTTTAGGTAGTTGTATATATCAATTTGCGCGCGGCAGGGCACAGCATTGCTTGTTTTATGGTATTTATTGGTGTTATGGGCGTTTATTTCGCGTGCTTTGGTATTATCGCTCAATTGCAGGTTAATAATATCTTTTATTTCCTTTTTTAAATTCGGGTCATAAACGGGGAAACCAACCTCAACCCTATTATCAATATTACGGGTCATAAAATCGGCAGAGGTTAGGTAGATGAGTTCATCGCCATCATTACAATAAACATGCACGCGCGAATGTTCCAGGTACTTGTCTACTATGCTTATCACCTCAATATGCTCGCTAAAGCCTTTAATACCGGGTATTAAACAGCACATGCCCCTAATAATCAGCTTTATTTTCACCCCCGCGTTATTGGCCTGGTATAATTTGGCAATCAACTGCTCATCTGCAAGGCTGTTCATTTTTAATATCATATAGGCAGGCTTGCGCGCTTTGGCATTTTTTATTTCGTTGTCAATCAGCTTATAAATAGCCGGCCTCGAATCAATTGGCGATACTATTAAATGCTTTAAGCCACTTGCCAGCGTGTTTTTACCTAAGGCTTTAAACACTTTTACTAAATCGCCCGTAAGTCTTTTATCGACGGTAAACAGGGTATGGTCGGCGTATATGGTAGCTGTTTTTTCATTAAAATTACCGGTTGATAAACAGGCGTAGTGCGCCTCTTTACCCTTCTCCATCCTGGTTACCAGGCATATTTTTGAGTGTACCTTATAATCTTCGATACCGTAAAGTACATTAACGCCTTCTTCTTCCAGCCTGCGGCTCCAGGTTATATTGTTCTGTTCATCAAATCTCGCCCTCAATTCAACCAAACAATTTACTTTTTTGCCGTTTTTGGCAGCGTTTATGAGCGCATGGACAATCCTTGAGTTTGATGCCAGGCGGTATACAGCTATGCTTATCTCCTTTACTTTAGGGTCAATGGCTGCCTCGCGCAAAAAGTGGATCACGTAATCATACGATTGGTATGGCGAGCTGAGCAGGTAATCCTCTTTGGCAATCATACTCATTAAACTTTTACCAAATGATAAACCCGGTACAGGCAATGGCGGATATTTAGGATATTCCAGCTCAGTCCGGCCAACGTTAGGGAATGATATGAAGTTCTTAAAGTTTTGATAACGGTTACCGGGAATAAGGCTTGCGCTTTGCAGGCTCATTTTATGCACCAGGTATTTCAACATATCGGCAGGCATATCGGTATCATACAGCAAACGCATGGGCTTGCCTTTACGGCGCTTTTGAAGGCTTTTTGCCAGCGAATCGATAAACTTGCCGCTTACTTCCTTATCCAAATCAAGCTCGGCATCTCGGGTAAGCTGTATGGAGTAGGCCTCAATGGTATCATGCTCAAAAATGAAAAAGATATCCTCCAGGCTATAGCGGATGATATCATCTATCAAAATAATAAACTTAAGGTTGTTGGTATCGGGCAGTACCACAAAGCGCGAAAGGTTATCCGGAAATTCGATTAAGGCATACCTTGTTTTTTTATTGCGGGTAAGCTTTACCAAAAAGTATATCGCCCTGTCGCGCAGTTCGGGCATGGGCAGGTCGTCATCCAGCATGATGGGCACCAGTGTAGCCAGCAGATTTTCGCGAAAATAACCCTTCACGAACTCGCCGCGGGTAACGTTTAGCTGTTTATCATTAAGGATAAATATTTTTTCTTCGGCCAGTTCCTTTACTATAATATTCTCGTACAGGTTGTTAAACTTACGCTCCTGCTTTACTACAACGGTTTTTATCTGGCTTAATATCTTTTTGGGGTTATAACCTAAAATCTCTTTAGCCTTTTCGTTTAAGTTGCTCAGGCGGTTGAGCGTAGCTACACGTACACGGTAAAATTCATCGAGGTTGGATGAAAATATGGCCAGGAACTTTATTCGTTCAATCAGCGGAACGGTTGGGTCGGCTGCCTCCTGTAAAACGCGATCGTTAAAATAGAGCCAGCTTATTTCCCTGTTAATTAGAGGTATGTGTTTGATATCCATATATGGTAAAGCAGGCTTTGCAGCCCCGATTTACAAAGCTGCTTATTTATTTGTTAACTTAATATTAACTCATTGGTATATTAAGTGTTTTTGTGGTATGATTTCTTGATTTCACTGATTTGTTTATGATTACACAGATTTGAATATTCAATTATTATTTTACAAGCATTACATTTGTTTATATGGGAAAGAAAATTGAAGTTAATAAATTCACTACAAGAGAGCACCTTGATATGGAATTGTCGAAATTACCCAAAAGAAACCCAATTAACCTGGCCAAATATTTCAATAAAATAGCATTTGGTATTGATGGCCTGCAATATCAATTAGAAATAAGAAAAGAATGGCGGTAACATATCCCGTTACAATCACTATTTTTGCACTATCTAATCATAAACCACTATGCCATCATTTGATATTGTAAGCAAAATAGACGGGCAAACGCTCGATAACGCTATAAACACAGCCAAAAAGGAAATTTTGAACCGTTATGATTTCCACGATTCAAAGAGCACGGTTGAGTTGGATAAAAAAACCAATATAATAACCATAGTCACCGAAAACGACATGCGCCTTAGGGCCATACAGGATTCTATCATCAGCCGTATGGTAAAGCAAAGCCTTGACCCTAAAGCGCTGGATTTGGAGGGTACCGTGCAATCGGCATCGGGCAATATGCTGCGCAAGGAAATAAAAGTAAAAGAAGGTTTAGACCAGGATGCCGCTAAAAAAGTGGTTAAGAAAATAAAGGACAGCGGACTAAAAGTGCAGGCCAGCATTATGGACGACCAGGTGCGTGTACAGGCTAAAAAGATTGATGATTTGCAGGCAGTAATAGCGCTATGCCGGGGCAATGATTTTGGGCAGCCTTTGCAGTATATTAATATGAGGAATTAGGATTGATTTTTATGATGAAAACCAATACTTACCTAAGTTTAATTACATTGCTATTCTTTGCAAGTTGTAAAACACATAAAAACATATTGCCTGAAACACAAAAACAAGAGTTTAAAAACCAAGGCGAACAAGAGGCTTATTGGACAAAAACTTTCTTTGAAAAGAATTATAGAAAAGAAAAAATAAAAAGATATACCGGCCATATTCAAATGGCTGGTGATAGTATTATATATGGCAAAGAGGTTGTTATTATTGATGATACCTCTGAAAATAAAGCCATTTTCAGCTATGGCTTGCTGTATCCGGCATTACTTGTTGGATATGATTTAAAGGTATATGATGTAATTTTATTACCTTCTTTAAGTCACTCACTCAAAGTGAAAAGATTTGAATTATTTAGCTATTCAACAATAAGATTTCATTCTACGGTCTATTTTTTTGAATTGACAAACAATAAAGCAACTGCTCAAACAAGCATAAGCGGTTTCATAAAAGGTGCCCGGTTAACCTTCTTTAAAGAAGGCTGGGGGCTGGGTTGAAATGTAACCTAAAAAAAGACCCCCAGCTTTCGCCGGAGGCCTTCTCATCAAAACTAAACCACTTATTATGAAAACATTCTTTAATATTATTTAACAGCTATTTCCCTGGTTTGGAATTTAGCTTCTTCTCTTTTTGCTACCACTAATTTTAATATGCCATCGGTATATTCGGCATCAATTTTTGAGTGGTCAACGCTATCAGGCAAGGTAAATGACCTGGTGAAAGCGGTATAGTTATATTCGCGTTTTGTTATTTTTTTACCTTCTTCAACATTTTCAGTTTTCTTTTCGGTAGAAACGCTTAATACATTTTTATCAAGGTTGATCTTAAAATCTTCCTTTTTTAAGCCGGGAGCAGCCAGCTCAATTTGAAAATCGTTTTCAGTTTCTGCAATGTTAACTGCAGGCACACGCGATACATATTTTGCATCGTTTAAAAGGGTGTCGAACACATCATTGAAAAATGGATTTACACCGTAATTTTTTTGTCCGTTGTTAAATTTTACTAAAGTCATTTTTATATCTGCTAAGTTTTTTATTTTCTTAATTTCGTAAGAGATTGTTCAACTCTTATACCAACACGGTAAAAGCATGTTTAAACGGACAATATGACGGGTTGAAACAAAAAGCAACCGACTTTTTGACACTTTATGGCTGAAAAAATAGCAAATTATAAATACAGGACACCTATCCCCATCCGCTTTTCGGATATGGACGCCTTTGGACATGTGAACAACGCGGTGTATTTAACTTATTTTGAGATTGCCCGCTCTAACTACTGGCGCGAGATAATACACTGGGACTGGAACGAAACCGGTATAATTTTAGGTCGATCAGAAATAAATTACCTGAAACCCATAACCCTTAATGATGAAATTGCCTGCTATGTGCGTACCACGCGCATTGGCAACAGCAGTTTTGATGTGATGCATGTGCTGGTAAAAATCACCGAAGCCGGTGAGGAGATTTGCACTACGGGTAAAACGGTTTGTATCAGTTATGATTATTCGGCTAATAAATCGGTTTCGATACCTCGCAGCCACAGGCAACAGATGATAGAGTATGATGAGCCTGGGTTGATTTTAAATACGAATTAAGCCCCCTAACCCCCTGAAGGGGGAACAAGAGGTGATATAGGATTGTCATTTCGACCGCAGGGAGAAACCTTAAACGCCTGCCTGGCGGGAATGGCTTGTAGTATAAGTTCTCTCACTATCGTTCGAGATGACATCATGGGTTAATGAGTCTATCAAAACGACTTAATATGCGGCATAATCAGCAGTTCCTCTATCAGTTTATTAATATGCTTGCGGTGACCGGTTATCATAACAGCAGCCTCTAAGCAACCATGCTCGAGGCTTACTTTTAATACATTAACTTTCAGGTTGTGCTGTTTGATAATATCTTCAAGCGAAAGCAGTTTTTGATACTCTTTATCATCAAAAACTATAGATAATAACTTATCGTGGTGCAGTTTATCGATATAGTTTTCGAGTATATGGAACAGGGTTAACGCGGTTACCGTAATTACAGATGATAGTATGCCCAGCATATAATCGCCTGCACCTATTGCCATGCCTATGGCTGCGGAGGTCCATATTACGGCGGCGGTGGTGAGGCCGCTTACAGCGATATTATCCTTAAAAATAACACCGGCACCTATAAAACCGATGCCGGTAATTACGTTGATGTTTACGCCAAGGTTAACCTGCTGCGCTATCAGCGTAAATATGGCCGAGCCCATACATATCAAAACTATGGTGCGGAAACCGGCTGTTTTGTTTTTGTACTGCCGTTCCAACCCTAATATGCTGCCGCATAAAATAGATAAGCCCAGCCTTATTAAGTAATCGTTACTGATGTGGAAATATGATGGCATGAGGGTTAATTATTGATTTGTTGAATTATTGAATTATTGATTGGGTAATTATTGAATAGGCGATTTATTGACAAGCAGTTAAGCGGTTTTTCTCAAATCAATAATTCAATAATTCATTCAATCACTAATTCAAAAAATCTTCCCCGGGTTTAATATGTTGTTTTTATCGAATACTTTTTTGATGCCCCGCCACAGTTCAAAATGGATTTCGCTGTATTTTATGGGCATAAATTCCTTTTGTACCAGGCCTATACCGTGTTCGCCGGATATAGTGCCGCCTAAATATACGGTTAGTTGAAATATTTTAGCAATACCCTCATTTAATTTATTGTCCCAATCGGCATCGCTCATGCTACCTTTAATAATGTTTAGGTGCAGGTTGCCATCGCCGGCGTGGCCAAAGCAAACGGATTCAAAACCGTACTCCGCCCCTATTTCCTTGATGCCTTTTATTAGCTTGGGCAGCTCGGCCCTCGGCACAACGCAATCTTCCTTTTTGTAAACCGAGTTTAGCTTTACCGATTCGCCAATGGTGCGGCGAATTTTCCATAGTTCGGCTTTTTTGGCGGCGCTATCGGCAAACAATACATCTTTACAATCAAACTGCTCTAATACCACGTTAATTTTTTCACATTCGGCAAATATGATATCCATATCGGTGCCGTCTACTTCTATCAGCAAAAACGCGGCATCA
>Ga0302300_1000648_pt1 | contig 23308 bp, 20 predicted proteins | sample III_Palsa_E1_1_FD_198756 | JGI IMG/M metagenome (GOLD analysis project Ga0302300, IMG submission 198756) | Peat permafrost microbial communities from Stordalen Mire near Abisko, Sweden - III_Palsa_E1_1 | ecosystem: Environmental > Terrestrial > Soil > Palsa > Peat permafrost | place: Sweden... | reverse complement strand
ATTTACAATAATATTTTCTGGGATGAGCATAAACTTTGAAATTGTAAACTTTACAATGAAACTTTAATTTATTAAAAAACAGAAACTTAAAATCAGGGTTAATACGATAATTAATATTAATGTTTATTAATTATTAATAATTAAAATGAAATCACAATTAAATCACTCAAATGTAATTATTTTAACTTCTTTTTATTATTTTCGCATTTATAAAACATAAAAATTATAAATTATATAGTAATTATTCAATAATAATTGGGCAAACTGATCATATAATATCATTGATTTTTGTTTGCCAATAAGACCGAAAAACTATATTATTTTACAGAATTTGTGACTTAATCATTAAAGACTAACTTTAACTAATAAATTCATAGAAAAATAAAAGCAACCCATATATGAAGTTAAGATACTTAATTGCAATTTTCTATACCCTAACCTTATTTACTTTTTCGTGTACTGCTTATAAGGATGTTCCCTATTTTCAGGATCTTAACAGGGATAGTGTTTCTACAGAAAAAATTAATAATTTCTCTCCATTAACTATTCAGCCCGGAGACCTGCTGGCAATCCATGTTACCAGTTTAAATCATGAGGCCGATGTTCAGTTCAATTACAATTTGGAACGCCCCAGTGGTATTAATGGTATTAGCGGTGACGTTACGTCAGGTATAGCGAGTGAAAATGTTGTTTATGGTTATTTAGTTGATGGTGATGGCAATATTACGTTGCCAATGGCAGGAAAATTAAAAGTATCAGGATTAACCACATCCCAAATTGCTGCAACTTTACAAACCACCCTTTCAGATTATGTAAGTAAGCCGATCATAAATGTAAGGCTGGAGAATTTTAAAATTTCTGTTTTGGGCGATGTAAAAAATCCTGGAAGCTATACTATTAACAATGAATCTGTTACGCTGTCAGAGGCCCTGGCACTTGCAGGTGATTTGAATACAACCGGTATAAGGAACAATGTTTTGATTGTAAGAGAAATTGACGGCACCCGGAAATACATAACGTTGGACCTTAGATCGAAAAAGACACTAACCTCTCCATATTATTATTTGAGAAACAATGATGTTATTTATGTGCAGCCTAACCACGATAAAGTTTCATCTTCTGATTCATCATTCCAGAAGGCCTCGTTAATTATAGCGGCGCTATCATTAATAGCGATATTTGTAACAAGGAATTAATAATTCATTTTATGAGCAAACAAAAAAATCAGCTTACCACTTTTGCATTACCTGTAACTGGAAACGAATCATCATCTGAGACAAGTAACTTAATTAAAAAATATTTATACCACTGGCCACTGTTTGTTTTAGCAGTAATTATTACCCTTTGTGTCGCATTTTTTTACCTAAAGGTAGCTAATCCTGTTTATCCTATATTAGCTACGCTGGAATTTAAAGCCCCTACGTCATCCTCGGCTTCTTTAACTGTAAATCAAAATTCAACTGAGCAGGAGCTTGACCCAATTGATAAGCCAATAATTGTTGAAAATGAAATTGAAGTAATGCAATCTAAAAAACTGATTTACCAGGTAGTAAATCAGTTGCAATTGTGGGCTACTTATACACAAAAGAAAGGCTTTATAACAAAGGAGTTATATAATCAAACCCCGGTAACCTTTAAATTTGTTAATCAAAATGGAGATCTACCTCCTTCAGGTGAAAAGCTGACCATAACTATTAATGATCATAACTCGTTTACTTATACAGATGCACACGGGCAAAGTAAAAAAACTGATTTTTCGGGTACTGTAAAATCAGGATTTGGCGACTGGCAATTGGTGCCAACTGCAAACCTTGAAAAATTTATTGATTCAACAATAGTTATAAAAATTGAAAACCCCGATTTGGTTTCTGATGTCTATCAGAAAAGCATAAAGGTAGAGCTTGAAAATAAGGACGCTCCATTCGTGAATTTATCAACTACCGATCAGGTGCCGCAGCGTGGTAAAGATATTTTGAACGCATTAATGGCGCTTTACTTACAATACGCTATACAGGATAAAGACAAACTTTCGCGAAAAACATTAAAGTTTATTGATACCCGGTTAGATTCTTTAAAGCGCGAACTCGATTCAACTGAATCTCAAATTAAAAACTTTAAGACCAAAAACAATATAACGATCAATATTGATACGGAAGCAATGAACTATCAACACGTAAAGCAGTCGAATATTCAGGCGCTTAATGATGTTAATTTACAGCTTGCTATATTATCTGGCCTGAGTAAATATGCAAATTCATCAGGTAATGATGATAAATTGCCTGGCGTTGCTGCTAATCTTAGCGACCCTGGTTTATCAGCCATATATGATAAACTAACCATACTGCAATTAAAACGTGATGAATTAACAAATACAACTCCGGCTTCAAGCCCGATAATTCAGTCTCTAAACGGACAAATTGAAGCGTTAAAAAATAATTTTAGAGATAAAATTCAAACCATTAACTCCTCTCTGCTTGCGCAAAAACGACAAATAGAATCCGTTATCGCAGGTGCCCAGGGCTTTTTGAATAAAGTTCCAGGCCAGGATATGGCGTACGCCTCATTAAAGCGATATAATGAAAGCAAGGTGAATATATACAAATTCTTGCTTGAAAAACGCGAGCAGGTTTCATTAAGGTATGCATCTTCAATGTCTGATTCAGAAGTTGTGGATGATGCACACGCGGGGGCTGTTAAATGGCCTATAAAGCCATTGGTTTATCTGATCGCTCTTTTAGCCGGTTTAGGCCTTGCTGCTTTGGTGCTTTATTTAAGAGATAGCCTAAGTGATCTGATCCATAGCCGCAAGCAAATTGAAGATGAAACCGAAATCCCTATACTTGGCGAATTATCTTACCAGGATACGGAGCAACAAATTGTAGTTTCAGAAGGCCGCGGTAAATTTGCTATCGGCGAGCAATTCAGGGTGCTGCGTACTAATTTGTTTTACCTTCATGGCAATAATGACCCAGGGCGCGTAACATTGTTTACTTCAAGTGTTAGCGGTGAGGGTAAGAGCTTTGTAAGTTCTAACCTTGCGGTTACCTTAGCCTATGCTTCGCGCAAAACAGTTATTTTAGAAATGGACTTAAGAAAGCCAAAGGTTTCGGTAAACTTTGGCCTGTCAACAGACCATATTGGTATAAGTGATTACCTTTCAGGCAAAACGTCTGACGTTGCTGATATCATTCAACCGTCAGGTATAGCTGGGCTTGATGTTTTAGGTTGCGGTGCCATACTTCCAAACCCTTCAGAGCTATTGGAAAAAGAAAGGCTTGATCAATTGATCAATTCATTAAAAGAAATATATGACGATATAATAATTGACTCTCCGCCAATACACTTAGTTGCCGATGCGATGATTATAGCCAGGGTTGCTGATGCATCATTATATGTTGTAAGGCAAGGTTATACCCACAAGTATGAGCTTGAGTTTGTGAACGAAATAAATGAAGCTAAGCGCTTCCCGAAATTTACCATAATATTTAACGGTATAAAGAAGAATACTTCAGGCGGTTACGGGTATGGTTACGGTTACGGAAATAGCTATTACAATTCATACACTGATAGCCACAAAATAACTTTTGGTGACAGGTTGAAAGAGATGTTAAAAAGATTTTAACTATCTGATATAAAACTTAACTATAATAACTTGGCTACTTTCGCTAAAAAGAGTTTTGATAAATTTTTTAGAAATGGCCATGAGCGTACGCTTAAGGCTAAGAAAAATATTTTCATTTCTCTTTTTCTTAAAGGGGGCAGTATAATTATAGGCTTAGTTTTAATACCGCTTACAATTAATTATGTAGATCCATCGCAGTATGGTATTTGGCTATCATTAAGTTCAATAATAGGGTGGTTTAGTTTTTTTGATATAGGTTTAGGAAACGGACTGAAAAACAAATTGGCCGAAGCAAATGCAAATGGCCAAAATCACAAAGCAAAAATTTATATAAGTACCACATATGGTTTGCTTACCATAATTTCAAGTGTGTTATTTATTGCGTTCTTTCTGCTTAATCACTTTGTAAATTGGAACTCAATACTTACCAGCTACGACCTTAATACTATTGCGTTAGTAGTATTTGGATTTTTTTGTTTGCAATTTATAATTCAAATAATAAACACGGTTTTAACCGCGTTTCATGAGCCTTCAAAAGTTTCTGTAATATATTTGGTAGGGCAGGCAATTTGCTTGGCTATTATGTTTGTTTTAACAAAAATCGCAACTGGCTCCTTACTGATTCTGGTATGTATTTTGGCTGGCATTCCAATTTTTGCTCAATTACTATTTAGTATTTTCTATTATAAAACTTCGTATAAAGAATATTCCCCAACCGCCAAATTGGTAGATTTTAAATACGCTAAAAATTTGTTAGGAACCGGCGGTATTTTTTTTGTAATACAAATTGGAGCATTAGTGCTGTTCCAAACTGATAATATAATTATTACACAACTGTTTGGGCCGCAAAAGGTAACTACATTTAATGTTGCCTATAAATTATTTTCCGCCTTAATACTGGTGTTCAATATTATTATAACACCATTTTGGAGCGCATCTACTGATGCTTACGCAAAAGGAGATATGACTTGGATTAAAAATATTTTAAGTACGATGTATAAACTATGGGCAGTAATTTGTGTTGCCTCACTTATTGTTTTATTGATATCGCCGTTTGTTTTTCACATTTGGCTTTCTAATAAAGTCGTTGTTCCTCTAACACTTTCTTTGGCAATGACTTTTTATGTTAGTGTTTATGTTTGGCAAACGATACATGTTTATTTGCTTAATGGAATTGGTAAGATTAGGCTTCAACTTTATTTAGTGATAGTTGGTGCTGTAATCAATCTTCCTTTAGGGATTTATTGGGGAAAAAAATGGGGACTTGCCGGTATCACACTTTCAAACGCTGTGATATTTTTAATAATGGGTGCAATTTTTTATATACAAACCAATAAAATTGTGGACGGTACAGCTAAAGGAATTTGGAACAAATGAAGATTGTGGATTTATAATAAAACTTTATAATTAAGAATGTTGGATTTATTTGAATTTTCAACTATGATCTGAATTCGGAATACATATGAAAAACAATAGAGTTAGTCTTATAAAAAACGTCTCATCGATAGGGGTCGTACAAATTGCCAATTATGTATTTCCTTTAATAACAATTCCAATTATTTCGAGAATAATTGGACCCGATAAATTTGGTGTAATAAATTTCGCTGCGTCGTTTGTAGCCTATTTTACATTATTAATTGGTTTTGGGTTTGATTTAACCGCGACCCGTAAAGTAGCATCTAAGCCAGATGATGTTGAAAATCGTAACAGGGTTTTCAGTGAAGTGTTTATTACTCAATGTTTATTGTTGTTGTTATCTGTGTGTGTATTCCTTTTATGTTTGTTTGAAATACCACAGTTGGCAACCGAAAAACCTGTAGCAATTTATACTTTTATCACTTGTTTGGCAACAGTGATGACTCAAAACTGGCTATTTCAAGCAATGCAGGATTTACCTAAAATTGCCATATTGAGTTTAGTTTCCAAAGTCTTGTTCACTATAATGGTGTTAACTTTAGTACGAACAAGGCAAGATTATATATGGCAACCACTATCATTGAGTTTATCTCAATTGATTGTAGCTATAGGCTCTTTTACGTGGTCAATAAAAAGGTATAAAATAAAGTTCTATCCTGTAAAACTCATTAATTGTGTTAAATTGATATGGCAGGAGAAAATCTACTTTATGTCGTTATGTTTAATAAGCTTATATTCAAATACAAATATTGTAGTTTTAGGCTTAGTACAGTCGGCAAAGCAAGTAGGGTTCTACACCTCCGGGCAAAAGTTAATATCAATAATCCAGTCTGTTATTTCCATTCCTATCGGACAAGCACTTTATCCTTATTTAGCGAAAGCATTTGGAGAAAGTAAAGAAAAAGGAATTAATATAGCACAACGATTAACCCAGCTTGTATTCATATTTACATTCCTCAGCGGTATTGCAATCATTTTCATCGCGCCAATCGGGATTAGATTTTTTTACGGAAAATCTTTTCTGCCTGCAATTAATGTATGCAGAATATTGGCATTTATTCCAATGTTTGTTACAATAAATACAGTTCTCGGTATTCATGTAATGTTAAATTTAAAAATGGACAAGGTATTTTTGAGAGTTGTTTGTATTTCCGCATCCATAAGCGTAGTTATCAATTTTATACTCGTTAAAAATTTCGGATATATAGGTTCTGCTTATACTTGGATTTTGACTGAAATGATTAACTTCTTACTTTTCTTTTTTATTCTGAAACGAAATGGAGTTACGATGATCACCAGAAATTCACTGTCATTAAGTAATTTGTCAGAAACAATTAACTCGATAAGAGGGAAAAAGATTTAATGCTTTTTCTTCAATATATTTAAAAATAATGAACGTATATTATAAGTTTAGATTATTCGGGTAGTAGAATTTTAGTTATAGAGTTCAGCTAAATCATTTAATAAGTGATTAAATAAAATTTATATGAGATCATTAATTAAGATTGTGATTATACCTTTAGATTTTTTATCTAATTCCTTTTATTTTATTCTTAATTTGTTAGTATTTAAAATTAAGAAGGTTAACTATATTAAGTTCCCTAAAATTAAAGGGAGGCTTATAATACAAAACAAAGGTAAGTGTATTATAGCCGAGGGTGTAAGTTTCAATAGTTTACTTAAATCAAACCTCGTTGGCCTCTGTAAGCCTTGCACTATAAGTGTAAGGCCCGGGGCTACGTTAACTATTGGTGCTAATTCTGGTTTTTCAGGTATAACTATATTCTGTGCAAAACAGATAAGTATTGGTGCATATGTAAACTGTGGAGGTAATGTTTTTATTTGGGACACGGATTTTCATCCCTTAGATTTTGAAAAAAGAAGGATACATGATGTTAGTGCAATAACAACGCAGCCAATTACTATCGGGAATGATGTGTTTATTGGAGCAAATAGTATTATTTTAAAAGGTGTTACAATTGGTGAAAGATCTATTATTGGAGCGGGCAGTGTTGTTACAAAAAATATTCCGGATGATGAGATTTGGGCAGGAAATCCTGCAAAGTTTATACGGAAAATTAATAATTAATATTCCATGACGGAAACATATAGTTAAAGTTGTATTAATTAAAAGATTCTAATAATAAATGATCGGTTTAGTAGTATTTATAATTTATTGGGTTTGTATTTATCGTAAAAAGCAAGAAATAGCTTTACTTTTTTTATTTCTACAGGTTACGGGTTGCTTTCAAATCGTACCATTAGGTTTGATAACTTTAGACCCAATTATAACAAAACCATTTGATTGGCTTTCAATTACATTGATCCTGCACCTGGCCATCTTTTTTGTTAAGATCATAAATTCAAAAAGAACCTTAACTCTTGCTGTTAAAATATTCCTGTTGTATCTGGTGTGTTTACTTGTATACTCAGTTACAATATTAAGAATTGAGCCCAAGGTTAGTATATCTGTTTTCAGAAGTTATTTATTTTTTTTAAGCCCGGTAATATTTGTAGATTATTCGGCCCACCACATACAAAAATCATTTAAATTAATTTGCCTTTTTACGGTTATAGCCTCATTCATATTTATATTACAATCCGTAGCCGGTACAGCATTATTAGCAACATCCCAGGTTGGTGACTCGGCTATAAGTGCCGGTGCAAGTGGATTGTCCAGATTCTATAATCTTCCATATTATGCCGTGTTTGCAGCCTTGTTTTATGGGAATCAAATCTTGAAAAAATTCAACTTTCTGACCTTTATTTATATAGGAATACTCTTTGGTGCCATATTAGTATCCTTTAACAGAAATACATTAGTTGTTACTATAATATCATTAATTGCTATATTCTTTCATAATAGAAAGTTTAATGTAAAAAATTTAATTTTGGTAATAATTATAGCGGCAATATTTATTGTCCCGGTAGCTATTCTACAAAGCGATAGGGTTAATTCAGGAACCAGCGATATTCAGGCAATAACCAATTTATCGCGTTATAGCGATCCATCTAACTTTAATCCTACAACAGTAAGTACTACAGAATATAGAATATTGCATTTTAAAGAGCGATATAACTATATAAGGCAGCAGCCGATATCGGCTCAAATGTTTGGCATCGGGTTAGTAAATGACCAGTCGTATATTATTAATAGTTTTAATTTTAGATTTGGAGTAGCGGTAGCTGGAAGCAAAAAAGATGTTAGCCAGGTAGATACAGGAGACATTGTATGGTCGCTCTTGATTATGCAAACCGGTATAATAGGCATTCTTTTATTCCTGGGAATATTTTTTTCTTACATATTATTCTTTTTCAGATATAGGGTTAATGATATTCCATTTATAGCAGTAATGTACATGGGGTCATTATTAGCTACTTCGTTTTTTAGTGTTGAAATAATAAGTGCCCCTGTCGTTCTTTTATTTTCAATGATTTATATATTAACAGTAAAACTATCATTACAACATCTTTAATAAAAGATATGTTAATGGATTAACTGTTGGTATTAAAGTGTTGCTAAATTATTGTGCTTAAGTGTATTACATTAACTGTTAAATATATTAAACATGAAGGTTTCCTATCTTACTACTTATGATGCTACCGATGTACATAAATGGTCGGGCTTAGGCTATTTTATTGCCAAGGCTATAAAAGACCAGGGAGTGGAAATTGATTTTGTAGGCAATCTGGAACCCCAAAATGCACCCAAATTTTATATTAATAAAATTCTTGCAAAACTCACTGGTAAACATTTTATACCTGCCAGAACTCCTGCTTATGCAAAGCTGATTTCAACCGAAGCAGAGAAGAGAATAAGCAGTGATAGTGATATTGCATTTGCTCCGGGTACACCTGCCATCTGTTTTTTAAAAACAAACAAATTAAAGGTATTTTATACTGATGCTACTTTTGCGGGGATGTTAGGTTTTTACAAAGATTTTAGTAACCTAAGTTCTATAACTATCCGCAATGGAAACGATATGGAGCAAAAGGCACTGGATAATTGTGACCTGGCTATCTATTCATCAGAATGGGCAGCCGATTCCGCAAGAAAGTTTTATAAGGTGAATCCCGATAAAATAAAAGTGGTGCCGTTTGGCGCCAATATTTTTAAGGTTAAGCCAATAAATGAGATAAAAGAAATAATTGAAAAGAAGCCAAAGGATGAATGCCATTTATTATTCATGGGGGTTGATTGGGATAGAAAAGGCGGTGACACAGCCATAAATATTGCGAAATGTTTAAATGAAATGGGCCTTAAAACATATCTGCATTTATCAGGTTTAAATGAATTGCCAGTATCGAACTTACCCGAATATGTGATTAACCATGGGTTTTTAAGCAAAGAATCGGCGGATGGGCAAAAGAAAATTGACGAGCTGTTTTCTATAAGTCATTTTTTTGTGCTTCCAACCAAAGCCGATTGTACGCCACTGGTTTGTTCAGAGGCAAACGCTTTTGGATTACCTTGTATAACTACAAATGTAGGAGGCATACCAAGTTTGATAGAAGATAACGTAAACGGAAAAATGTTTAATAGTGGCGACAGTGCCCAACTTTACGCTGACTATATATATGCCAGTATGCAGGATCAAAAACATTATGCTGAGTTCAGCATTTCATCATACGAGTATTATTTAAAAAACTTAAACTGGGATGTAACCGGTAAAAAACTGGTTGAAATTTTAAAACAAGCAATGCTTAAGTAAATAGTTTCCATTTAGATTGTTAAAGATCTTAAATTTTAATTTAATGAGTAAAGAACATACCAATAATAATCCATTAGTTACAGTGGTTACACCTTCTTATAACCAGGGTAAGTTTATTGAAGAAACTATATTAAGTGTTTTAAACCAAACTTATAAGAATATTCAATATGTCGTTATTGATGGTGGTTCAAATGATGAAACCATGACTGTTGTTGAAAAATATCGCGACAGGATTGATATAGTGGTGCATGAACGTGATAAGGGGCAGAGCGACGCTATAAACAAAGGATTTAAATTAGCTACCGGCGAATTAGTAGGCTGGATAAATTCAGATGACATCTTATATCCCGATTGCGTTGAAAGAATAGTTGCTTTATATAATCAAAAACCAGATGGAGCCATTTATTATAATTGCCAAAATGATTTTATAGATAAAGATTCAAAGATCATTCAGACATATAAAAAGAAGATTCCGGATAAACACTTTTTAATTAACCATCACTACAGTATAATTCAACAAGGCTCATTTTATAAAACCAATTTCGTAAAAGAAATAGGTTATTTAGATGAAAGCCTGCACTTCTGTATGGATCTGGATCTATGGTTAAAGCTATTAGATAAGGGCCCGATTTATTACATTAATGATAATATTTCCTCAACAGGGTTCAGGCTTTGGGGTGATGCTAAAACAAGTACTGCAGGGTCGAAATTTCAGCACGATATTTTACGGGTTTTAAACCGTAACGGTATGAATTATTTTAGCAAGAACCATAGGAAACTAAGATGGCAGCTTATGAAAATATATGTAAAGAAAATTCTTATTCCCCGTAATTCATGAAGATTATTCATTTGCTATTTTCATTTACCGCAGGCGGAGCGGAGATTTTGGCTGTTGATCTGATAAATGAAATGTGCCTGAAAAATGAGGTTACCTTAATTATAGTTAATGATATTTTCAATGAAGCATTAATACAAACCATAAACAAAAAGGTAAAAATTTATTATTTAAATAGGAAAGCCGGGAGTAAAAATCCTATTCCACTCATAAAGCTTAATTTATTACTCTTCCGTTTAAAACCCGATATATTACATTGCCATAATTTTAATATGGGTGATGCAATTAAGCTTAAGAATTTAAATTTGGTATACACCATTCATGATGTTGGTATCCCTATAAATTATCTTAAAAAATATAAGTTTTTGGCAGCAATTTCTGATGCTGTTAAAATGGATATAGAAGCCAGAAGTAGTTTTAAGCCTACAACTATTGTGAATGGCATTAACAATAAACTATTTCAAAAGCGAACTAATTATACTTTAACAAGTAGCGAACCTTTTAAGATTATCCAGGTAAGCCGGTTGATCCATGAAAAAAAAGGCCAGGATATATTAATTAACACCATTCAGATAGTAAAAGAAAAATACCAATTAAACAATATTCAACTTGATATTGTAGGCGCTGGTCATTCAAAAGAATATTTGGAAAATCTGATTAGTACATTAAATATTGAAGATAACGTTCATTTGTTAGGTGAAAAAAACAGGCATTGGGTATATCAAAACTTATGCAATTATCATTTGCTTGTGCAGCCTTCCCGGTTCGAAGGTTTTGGGCTTACTGTTGTTGAAGGGTTGGCCGCTGGATTACCTGTTTTGGCTTCTAAAATTGATGGTCCACTCGAAATTCTTTCGCAAACGCAAAGTGGATTTCTATTTAAAAATGAAAACCCCGTTGATTGTGCCGAAAAAATTTACGCGATCTATCAGCTTTATATCAAAAATGATATCGAGGCCATTATTAAAGGATCAGAAAACGTGGCCGAAAGTAAATATTCTGTTGTGCAGAGTGCAAAGAAATACCTTGATGTTTACAAAATATTAATAAATAAATAAGCTGGCTCATACAGCCGAAAATCTGTTTAAAAATGATATAAACAGATTGTTAAATTTAATAGAAGATCTATATTTTTTTGATAAATTTAGTATTAAGTGATTTTATTTGTTAATTTATACTATATTTATCTCTATAATTAACAAATTAGCAATATGGCATCCGCCGCAGGCAATAAAGTAAAAGTTATTATTACGGTACCACAATTAAGTCGTCCGGGAGGGGTTTCAGCCCTTTATAATATAGCCAGGCTGGACAATATTGATGGGATAGATTATTTCCAGATCCATGGTTTCGGCGGTAAAAATCCACTTACCCGGATATTTGACCTGATCTATATATACTTGAAGTTTGCTTTTCAGGTAGTTAAATATGATGTTGTTGAATCAAACCCCTCCTTAGCATCCAAAAGCTTCTTTAGAGATGCTATTTTTATTTACATTTCTTTATTGTTTAATAAAAAAGTAATTGTTTACTGGCATGGCTGGAATGATGATTATGAGGAAAAAATCAATAAAACAGGCTCCCTGAAAAAGATCTTTCTGGCATCATATGGCCAGGCTCATCTAAATATAGTTTTAGGCTCGGTTTTTAAGTCTAAACTAATTGCTATGGGGGTTACCTCAAAAATAATCGTCGAATCAAATACAGCAACTGATGAATTTATAGCGACTGAACATGTTTTGCCTAAAAAAATAGAAGATGGCAAATTAATCAGTTGTTTATTTCTTGCACGTATTGAAGTTGAAAAAGGCATATACATTGCAATTGATGCTATTCGCCTGCTTTCAAAAGATCTTAAAATTAAATTGGTGGTAGGTGGAGATGGCTCGGCATTATCCGACGTTAAAAAATATGTTGCGGAACATAAAATAGAAAATATAGAGTTTGCCGGATATGTAAACGGGAAAGCAAAACATGCTCTGCTTGCATCTGCTGATTTATTTATATTCCCCACCTACCATAAAGAAGGAATGCCGATCAATTTAATAGAAGCGATGCTGTACGGATTGCCGCTGATATCAACTTCTGTGGGAGGGATTCCAGACTGGGTTGAAGATGGAAAGAATGGATTTTTGTTAAATAGCTTAGAGCCTAAGGATTATGCTGAAACAATAAAAAAACTACTTGAGAATAAAACTTTATACTACAGTATTTCAAAAAATAATGTTGAAAAAGCAGATAAGTTTTTTAAACCACATGCTTTCAATCAAAGAATGTTGTCTTATTATCAATCAATAAAACTTAATTCATGAATATATCAAATAACCCTAATGAAGTAGTTGACGCTTTACTTGGATATGTTGAAAAGGAGGATTTTAGCGGATGGGATCCATATGATTCTCTTAACAGTGATTTTCTTCTTAAAGCATCATTAGGAAATAAATATATCCGGGCCGGGATTACCCAGTTCTTCAGGCGAAGTAGTATTAACCTGCGGCCGCTGTTTAAAATTAAAAAAGGGCACAACCCTAAAGGTTTGGGATTATTCTTAGAATCTTATTCTAAATTGTATAAGCTCAGAGGAAATGAGGAATATCTTACTAAGATAGATAGGTTGCTTAATTTGCTTGAACAAACTATAAGTGAAGGCTATACGGGCAATAGCTGGGGATACAATTTCCCATGGCAATCACGGGTTGTTTTTAAACCCCGGTGGACGCCAACAATTGTTAATACATCATTCATTGGGCACGCATTGTTGTATTGTCATGAATTTACCGGTAAAGAAAAGGCGCTTAAATTAGCCAGTTCCATTTCTGATTGGATGCTTAATGATCTTAACCGGAAAATTGAAGGTGACACTTTTTGTTTCAGCTATTCGCCAATTGATGAGGAGTATGTGCATAACGCCAATATGCTCGGGGCCTCATTCCTTGTCAGGTATGGAAAATTAACTAATAATGAAGAGTTAATAAAGGCTGCTCACCAAAGTTTAAAATTCAGTATCAATGCGCAGAATGCTGATGGTTCATGGTATTTCGCGGTATTGAAAACCCACCATTGGGTTGATTCATTTCACACGGGCTTTAAACTGGAATCGATTCGCTGGTTCATTGAATTAAATGAAGGTGAGGAATATCAAGAGAGCTATAAGAAAGGTATTGAATTTTATAAGGATAATTTTTTCCTTAGTGATGGTACTCCTAAATATTACCATGATAAAGTTTATCCAATTGATATCCATGCACCGGCCGAAGCAATTTATTTCTTCTCGAAATTTGATGACAAGTCATCAGAAGATTTAACAAAACTTGTATCGGATTGGGTTATAAATAATATGTATGACCCGAAAAAGCATTATTTTTATTTCAGGAAAAGTAAAAACGGGCATAATAAAATATCATATATGCGCTGGACACAGTCGTGGATTTTGCGTGGGTTAAGTGAATATATTTACAACAAAGGTTAATCAGACAATATGGTAAAGCTTCGAAATGCTGTACGGCTATTTTTTATATATATCAGGTATCTGTTTTTTACCAGGGTTTATGGCATGAATATCCACAAAACCTGCAGAATATCCTTTAAAGCAAATCTTGATAAAACCTATCCTAAAGGAATCAACATTGGAAAAGATAGCTACGTAGCTGCAGGCGCTTATATTTTATCGCATGACTACTCACGCAATCTTCATTTAAATACACACATTGGCGAAGCTTGTTTTATTGGTATAAATGTAATTATTATGCCCGGCATAACTATTGGCGACCATGTAATTATTGGCTCAGGCTCAGTTGTTACCAAGGATGTTCCCTCAAATTCTATTGCAGCAGGTAATCCGGCACGTATACTTAAGTCTGATATTAATACAAAAAAGTTTGGGCAATTGCTTGATTAATTAATTGCTCATGAGTTTAATTCCTAATCTTCGGGATATTTCTATAAGATTATTGGATCCAATAGGTCATTTTGAAGATAAAATGATTGCACAAAAGCAAGACGCAATAAAGGGATTAGAGCAAGACTTTAAAGGCAAAACGACAGAATTTATACTGATAGGTGATAGTCATACCTATTTCTTAAAACAGTATATTGATATTAGTGAATCAATAACAATAAACATTGCTTTAAACGGCGAAACCACCCGTGGCTTATTAAATCGTATCGATAAAAATATTTCGAATATAAATTTTAATAATGCGGTTATCCAGGTTGGTTATAATGATTTTAAGTACAGGTCATTTGACCAGATACTAAAAAACTATAAACAGATATTATCTAACCTGAAAGGCAATGTTTATATTGTTAGCTTATTTCCGGTTGATGGTAACAGATCAATAATTAATAGTAACATACAATTATTTAATAGTGAGTTGAAGAAATTGTGTGATGCATCATCAGGCAACTATACATTTGTGGATGTGTTTAGTAAATTATACAATATTGATGCAAAAGGAATTTTTAAAACACTGACCATCGACGGCACACATCTAAACAAAGATGGATACGGGATATACCTTAATGAATTGAATAAAATCTTAAATATTGACAATTTAATCTTGTAAACACACCAGGCGATTATGGGTAAATCAATTAAATTACAAGTGTTTTTTATCATCTTAAAAATATATAATATTTTATACTTCATTTTCTTTTCGAATATAATACGTAGGCTATTACTGAAACTTACCGGGGTTAAGATTGGAAAAAACAGTATAATTAATGCAAGCCGTTTTTTCACTTTCGGAAGAATAACTATGGGCGATAATTCTTTAGTTAATTCAGGATGTTATTTAGACAACCGGCGTGGAATTTATATAGGTAATAACGTTGTGATTGCTCACGATACCAAAATATATACTTTAGGGCATGATTATGATGATGAAACTTTTAAAACTAAAGGTTCCCCTGTATATATTGATGATTATGTAATTGTATTTTCGAATGTATTAATAATGCCGGGGGTACATATTGAAGAAGGAGCAGTTATTTTAAGTGGAGCAGTAGTTACCAAAAACGTTGAAAAAAATGCTATTGTTGGAGGGAATCCGGCGAAATTAATTAAATACAGAAAACAACTTCATACCAATAAGCCTTTGTATAAGTATTGGTTTGCCAATTAATTTTTACTTGATACTCAAAATATTATTAACCTCATTTCATATGAAAAATCTAAATAAATATTATAAGATCTTTGTAGTTGTCTTATTATTAACTGCAGGTAATTATTGCTTTGCGCAGCCAAAAATTATTATAAAACTGGATGATATAGCGGTTAAAAATACCTATTGTGGAGGCTGTGCTGTTTTTGATGATCTTTTAAGTAAACAAATAAAAACATCAATAGGCGTAATAGCAATAAAGTTGGATGCTACAGCAAAGCCTGTGCTATCTAAATATATTAATGCAAAAGATAGTAAAGGGAATAATTTGTTTGAAGTTTGGTGCCATGGTTATGATCATTCAAACAATAACCCACCTCATAATAATGAGGAGTTTTACGGAACATCTTATGACTTTCAGTATGCACACTTCAACATGGCCGACCAGGCGGTTTTAAAATATATAGGTATACAAATGCACACATTCGGAGCCCCGTTTAATTTTATTGATACAAATACTATAAAAGTAATCAGCAAAAATAAAAACTATAAGGTTGTGATTTTTAGTGGTGCAAATAGGACATACAGATCAAATGGGATTGTTTATTTAAACAATAGGGTTGATATGGAAAATGGAGCCGGAAATCTTAATTATGATTACTTTGTAACCCAATATCAAAAGTATAAGAATAAGTTTCCGGATTATATGATATTACAAGGCCACCCAAATGGATGGGATGCCAACAAAAAAGCACAATTTGATCAAATTATCGCTTATTTAATTGCTCAAAAATGTGAGTTTGTACTGCCTTATGAATATTCAAAGCATGTAAAATAGCAATGAATTATTTATTTAAAATCATTATAAGTTGATTTTTCATCACCTTCTTTAATATGGCTATAGAATAAAACCCGTTGATTACGTTTATGATCAGCGGGGTTATGGTCTCTATAAACCCATTTATAAATTCCAACCTTCCAGTAAGGTAACGCAGCATCGTTAAAATCGTTAGGCCCTTTTCTCTCGTAAACCTTTACACCGTTTTTGTAGATTTGTACCAGTCCATCATTTTTATAGGAGAAACGAATGTGAAATACCCAGGTGGTCCATGTATTTAAACTAACCGGACCAAGATCAGTACCTATACTTCCCATCCAATGGCCTTGTTTTGTAACACGTGCAGTATCCCAAAGTACGTGAACATTCCAATGGCCGTTTTGAACGAATAGGCCTAAACTTGGAGATAATGACTGTTCTCCTAAGTTCACATCGGGCACATTATGCCATTGGGTAACAATTTCCGGTTCAGGATCTGGCAAATAGGTGGATGGCGGATAAATTGACAAAGTATACCATCTTTCAGAATTAGATTCTGAGGCAAATGCAAATTCTGATCGTATGCCTTTATCACCTGGATTGGAAGATTTTACTTCAAAGCGAACGCTTTTTTCACCTTTATACAAAACGCTGTCCGATACATGTTGAGCATTGGTATCGAAAAAATCTCTATGGGCAACTTTAGTTACATCTCCGGTATTAAAGTTTAAATTAACTATTAAATTCTTGTTTTGAGCAAAGCATATAGTGCTGCATAATGCTAATAAGATGCAAAAAGCTATATTTTTCATTTTTTTTAATTTTTTGGGGTAGAACTCAAATATAAAGTTTATCTGTTTAATGGTAGCTTATATTAAATTTAATCTTAGGATGGCTTCTTATTTTTAATTGGCATACTTTAAGTGAAAAATTGTTTTTTCAAAAAAACAATTCTTACATAAAAAGGTTCATAATACGGTTAAATAAAAAATATGAATTTTTATAAAAATTAGAACGATAAAAGGTAAATTTGAAAAAAAAAAAGTACTTTTATTAGTAACATTTGTATTTAAACGAAATATTAGGTACCTTTTAACCGTGCTTTGTTAAATATATGTTTTTTTATTCCCTACGTCTTTTTTATGAAAATTAGTATATTCGGTTTAGGTTACGTTGGCTGTGTGAGTATTGGGTGTTTGGCTAAAAATGGCCATCATATAACAGGCGTTGATGTAAGTGCGGCTAAGATTAATCAAATAAATAGTGGCCTTCCAACAATTATAGAAAAAGACATTGATACCATTATAGCCGAGCAACATAAGGCTGGCAGAATTAATGCTACCACAGATTATAAAAAGGCAATTTTGGAAACTGATATTTCAATTATTGCTGTAGGTACACCTTCAACCTCTAAAGGGCATCTTAACCTTAATTATATGTTTAAGGTAGCTGAAAACTTTGGAGAAGTTTTAAAAGATAAAGAAGGGTTTCATGTAATTGCAATTCGTTCAACAGTAATGCCCGGCACAGCAGATAAATTCGCCACTATTATAGAAGAAAAATCTGGAAAATTGAGGAATATTGATTTTGCTATGGTTAGCAATCCTGAATTTTTGCGCGAAGGTACAGCTGTAGCTGATTATAATAATCCACCACTAACATTAATAGGATCACAGAATCCGGATGCTGCCAATACCATCGCCAGTTTATACAATCACCTGCCTGGTGAAATTGTAATTACTGATATTCGTGTTGCTGAGATCATGAAATACATTAATAATACATTTCATGCGCTGAAAATATCTTTTGCGAATGAAGTTGGTAACATTTGTACCGCGCTTGATATTGATTCTCACAAAGTAATGGAGATTTTCTGTAAAGATAAGGACCTTAATATATCTCCATATTATTTAAAACCAGGTTTTGCCTATGGCGGCTCTTGCTTGCCAAAAGATTTAAAAGGACTTAAAACCCTGGCACATGATCTATATGTACAAACGCCTATTATTACAAATATTGATATAACAAATGAGATCCAGATACAAAGGGCTGTAGAATTGATATTGAGCAAAGGCAAAAGCAAGCTCGGATTTCTTGGATTAAGCTTTAAGGCTGGTACCGATGATTTACGAAATAGCCCCGCTGTTACCTTGATTGAAACTTTGTTAGGAAAGGGGCATGAGATATGTATTTATGATAAAAATGTGCAGTTATCTAAATTAACGGGTACAAATAAAGAATATATCGATCAGCATATACCCCATCTTTCAAAGCTAATGGTTTCAGATATTAATGAGATTCTGGACTCATGCGAAATTGTGGTGGTAAATAATAGAGAGAAAGAATATGAAAATGCCCTGCAAAATTATGCTAAGGAGGACTTAATATTGATAGATATGGTGCGCATGAAAAGTCTTGAAAACAAAAAAGGATACATTGGAATTAATTGGTAATTAAAAGAATGGTACCTCTCAAAGGCAAGCATATACTAATAGTTGTTGAAAATTTACCGGTACCGTTTGACAGGCGTGTTTGGCAAGAGGCTAATACCCTTAAAGAAAATGGTGCAGATGTATCCATTATCTGCCCGATAATGAAAGGATATACCGAACGTTATGAGGTATTAAACGGTATCGAAATATATAGGCATCCGCTCAAGGAAGGTGATGGTGTTTCCGGTTATATAAAAGAATATTCATCAGCATTATATTGGGAATTTAAATTAAGCTTAAAGATCTTTAGAAAAAAACGCTTTGACGTTATTCATGGATGCAATCCCCCTGATCTAATCTTTCTGGTCGCTTTGTTTTTTAAGCCATTTGGTGTAAAGTATATTTTTGATCATCACGATATAAATCCGGAGCTATATGTAGCTAAGTATAATAAAAAAGATTCATTCCATAAGTTATTGTTATTTGTAGAGCGGTTAACTTTTATCACAGCTAATTATTCTATATCAACAAATGAATCCTATAAAGAAATAGCTATTCGCCGTGGCAAGATGCCGATTGATAAAGTTCAGGTGGTAAGGAGCGGGCCTAAATTAGATAGACTGCAAATTGTTGAACCTACTGAAAGTTATAAAAAAGGGCGAAAATTCTTAATTGGCTATGTGGGAGTGATCGGAGCCCAGGAAGGGATAGACCTGCTTTTGGAATCTGTTAAATTTATAGTTTCAAAAAGACAGGATGTGCAATTTGCAATAGTTGGCGGTGGTACTGAACTAAATATTGTAAAGAAATTAGCCGACGACATGGGATTAAATGATTATGTAGATTTTTATGGCCGGGTAGACGATCTTACAATGGTGGCTGTATTAAATACTGCAGACGTTTGCGTTAACCCGGATACCCCTACGGAGATGAACAACCTGTCAACAATGAATAAGATCATGGAATATATGGCGCTTAAAAAGCCCATTGTTCAATATGATTTAAAAGAGGGGAGATTTTCTGCTGGTGAGGCCTCTTTGTATGCAGACAATACTTCAACAACCGATTTTGCGGAGAAAATTTTGTATTTGTTAGATAACCCTGCTATAGCGACAAGGATGGGCCTTTATGGCTACAATAGAGTATTAAACGAACTATCCTGGGACTTTGAAAGCGTTAATCTGATAAAATTCTACAAAAAGGTGTTGGAAATTCAATAACGTTCGTCATAGTCATAATTAATATTTCATTACGAAGCTATAATCTCAGGTATATTTCTATTTAACTTTTTTGCTTGATAGTTGAGTAGATCAATTAACTAATCTTATCGTTTTCTCCTTCTTTCTTATAAATGGTTTTTCAATCAAAATCCATGATAAATAACCGAGCAAATAAGCTAACAGAATGATGAGGTAGATATTTTCATATTGGTTGAGTTTTAACTGCACCATTACGGTTATTATCAGGCCGTGGTATAAGTATACTCCGTATGAGATATCGTTCTTCCTGAGTAGTTTTAATGCGGCTTGTGGCAATGTGTATGCTAATGATAGAACGCAGCCTGCTAAAAGTAAATTTTTGATCACCAAAAATATTACCAGGTTCATATGATCCTGTATTCCTAAACTAAATACGGTGTATAAAATGATCCAGTAAATAGCCTTGTTATATATCAATTGTGATTTATAGATCTGTAACCGTTGCAGTATTACTCCAGCCAAAAACAAGTAAAAGTTTGGTATAAATGAGTAAGTTAAAAGTTTATTAATTGTAGGGTTTAAATTGCTAAATCCGCAGAAAATATTTGCTGTTATAAATATCAATAAAAGCGTATAGAAGCAATAGTTAGATTTACTTTTAGGTGCTAACAGGTAGCAAATAGGTAAAACAATATAAAATTGTAATTCAACTGGAATGGTCCATAAACTGCCATTATAGGAACCAAAGCCATAATTTGCCAAAAACTTGGGTGTATAAATAAAGCCCGCAAGTTGTGCTGGCAGCCATGCTATAACCTGTTTGTTAAAAAAGCTTACACCGGTAATTGAAAATATAATAATGGTTAAAAATATACATCCCCATAATCCCGGGAATATTCGTAAGGCCCTGTTTTTAAAATAGGTAAGCAAATCATTATTGCGTTCATACGAGGCTGAGATAAGATAGCCGCTGATAATGAAAAAAACAGGCACCCCGGGGAACAGGTATAATACCTTTAATGAAAAACTACTGATAGGGATATTTAAATGCTGGAAATAATGATCAACAATTACCTCGGTAGCTGCAATTAAGCGTAGCAAGTCAAAATTGTTAACCTTAAATTCCTTTACGTTTGTCATTACTTCCAGTTTATTTTAAATCGCTATAATGAATCTAAAGTGTCCCAACCTGCAGTATTATGATTGCCATTCCATAAGTTTATTATAGCCATTGCTAAAGTATTAGCCCTCTTGAATTTTTGATTCGATATTTTATTCAAAGCCTCCATTAATTGTGTCCCCATGTTCACATAATCCATCTCTCCAATAATTTTTAATGATTGGGCCGACATATTTTCTTTTGTCTGGATATCCAGATTTATATAATTCAGTATTGCATCTGCCATAGCTTCTACATCATACGGATCGAAGCTAAAGCCATTGATCCCTTCTTTTAAAAGGGTATGAGTAGCATTTATTTTATTGCTTAATAAAATGGGTAACCCCGCTGCCATTGCCTCGTTTACAACCAGGCCCCATGTTTCTGATAAACTGGGTAAAATGAATGCATCAGCGTTAAAATAAAATTCGGGTAACTGATCATTGGAAATAGTGCCGACAAATTGAACTTGTGTTAAATTAAGATCGTTAGCTAAATTGTTAAGGCTATCATAAGCAGAGCCATCTCCGACAATTACTAATTTATACTTTGCATTTTCCTTTTCAACAAGTTGCCAGGCTTTTAATAAATTATCAAGATTTTTTACAGGTACAAGCCGGGCCACACATATAATAGATTGATGTGTAAATTCTTTCTTCTGGCTCACTTTAAAAAGGTTGTTGTTGATGCAGCTATAGCCGTAAAAGAACAGGATCTTTTTTTTGTCCAAAGCAGGGTAGGCTGTATCATAGTCATTTGATGGTAGCCAGAAACCGTCAATTTGTTGAGTAAGTAAGTCTCTGATACTTCGTACTACAAAGTTTCTTTTAAACTGTATCAATGGTTTGGCATCATCAAACATGATGAGTTTTTTCCGGTTCAACTTTGCCCAGCGCAAGCTCAACGCACCTGCAAAAAAGGTAATAGGAGAGGCGATTATAATATCAGGTTGGGCTTGATCGAGCTTTAAAAATAATGATGATGTTATTTCTTGGTTTGTTAATTCAGCTACGCCTTTGTCCGGGAATAAACATTCCCACCATTGGAATGAGTTATTATAGTCATCAAATGAATAGGCTGAATCTATTCCAAACAATTCAATTACCTGCAGCTGAATATTTTTTCCGGCTAAATATTCATGCAGGTAAATTAATCTACCTTTCCAGTAAACTCTGAAATCGTTACTTACAAATACAACTTTCAATTGATAACTAAATATTAATGGTTTATCTAAAAAATCCCTTTTCTTTCATTTCCTGAATAGATTGTTCGTATTTACCTGCTATAACAGCCTGTGTATTCACCCACTTAGCAAATTGTTTAATGCCAGTTTTAAAATCTACTGCCGGTTTAAAGCCCAGTTTAGCCGATATTTTAGTAATGTCAGCAAAGTTATGCCTGATATCACCCAAACGATAACTACCTGATATTTTAACCAGCACTTCGTTTCCGTAATTTGCCAGCAATTCATTCACTACAGTTGTCACATCTGTAGGTACACCGGTACCCACATTGAATACCTCATTGTTCGCTTCGTCTGCCTCAATTCCGAGGATGATCGCCTCAATAGCGTCATCAATAAAAACAAAATCACGGGTTTCCTTACCATCTTCAAATACATTGATCTCTTTGTTGTTCCTGATCAGGTTTGAAAAAATGGATAAGATACCGGTATAAGGGTTTGCCAAAGATTGGCCCGGCCCATAAACATTTTGAAATCTAAACGCAACGGGTATGATGCCAATGGTTGGGCAAATGGTCATTATCATTTGCTCCTGGGTTTGTTTGGTTATACCATATAATGAAGATGGATGGATTTTTGATTCTTCGTCAGTAGGGACAGGCTTTAAAGGCGTTACGCTTCCCGGATAATTTACGTTGAAATTGCCGGCTTTCATATCGCTATCATTACGATGGCCCGGGTAAACAAATCCCAGTTCCTCGCTCCAATATTTACCTTCGCCATATATAGCCCGCGATGAGGCAATAATTACTTTCTTAATATGGGTCGGGG
>Ga0302300_1000647_pt1 | contig 23365 bp, 21 predicted proteins | sample III_Palsa_E1_1_FD_198756 | JGI IMG/M metagenome (GOLD analysis project Ga0302300, IMG submission 198756) | Peat permafrost microbial communities from Stordalen Mire near Abisko, Sweden - III_Palsa_E1_1 | ecosystem: Environmental > Terrestrial > Soil > Palsa > Peat permafrost | place: Sweden... | reverse complement strand
GTTGGTAATTTTAATATCATTCAATATAGCGAATGTGAGAAGGAATGAAGAGATGAAGAGATGAGGGGTGGGTGAGGGGGATGAAGGGATATGATAATAAAAGTTAATTAACCACAATTACATCTTCTACCAGTTGTGTTATTGACAAAAGCCTGTTCATCAGTAATAAAACTATTATTGGAATAAAATCTATCACTGTTACTACTTACATTATTGTAAACTCTGTCAACACCTATTCGCCTACCATCTATTTGTTCAACTGATCTTAAACGATCAATGGATGTGATGGATTCAGAACCATATCTTTCGCTAGTAGCAAGCGCTGATCCTGTTAATCTCTGTGGATATACTTCTAGGAAGATGAAACCATTGGCTGACACTGTTTCACATGATTCAATGTTGATGAAAAAGTTACCCCCACATGGACTAGGAATCAAAGAGACTGAAGCCACATTACCACAACGATCTATGACCTTAAGTCGTCTACCAACAAGAGGTGCAATGGGTATATTGTTAAAAAGGATGAGCTGTTCTCTAGTTATAGAACTACCATTTTTAATCTCTTCAAGGAACATTCCAACAACTATACCTGACATCAGAGGGAAGGATGTTCTAAACCTGGATACGAGATTGTTGGTTATTTGTCCATCAACAGCAAACCTTGACGACAAGAAGCTTTTTATATTTTCTGTGGTTGCCAATATTTCTAATTTAATACCGTTAAGTGAAGTTATTATTCTGTCATACATTCCTCCTCCATTGACTGAGGTTAAAGTACCGTTACCTACAGTACCCAAACCACCGATTGTTGATGAAAGTGTATTATTAATATTTGTTCTAAACTGTGCCATTTATTGTGTTTTGTAATTAAAAATTTTGTTATTGTATAACTTTTTATTTTGTTCAAACTTCCAAATATTTGATGAAATACATATGTACTACATAAGCAACAAATACACAATACATAATATACAACAGACTCTTTTACATAATAGAAAGAAATTAACATGTAAGTTTATTGTATCCACAATTACCACACCATGTGGTAATAGAAGCTCACTACTTTGTGAAACATGAAAGAAACACACATACACATACACATCATACACATCATACACATCATACACATCATACACATCATACACATCATACACATCATACACATCATACACATCATACACATCATACACATCATACACATCATACACATCATACTATATTGTTTGTAAATGTCTTTTGTTGTAACAAGTATTGGTTAATTGATGCAAATAATCTTTGGAACAATTCCATATTAATTATATGTTAATTATTTGTTATACTAATGAAATTACATGGTAATATGTGTAGGCAACTAACCACAACATCCATGTAGTTTATAAGTATAATTACTTGTTGTGTACTTATATAATTACTTGTTATTTATTTGCATAATTACTTGTTGTGTACTTATAAACTACATGGATGTTGTGGTTGGTTGCCTACACGTATTGCCATGTAATAACACCTAAATTACCCAGTTATGTACTAGCATAATTACTCGTTATTCTAGTGCAATTACATGGCAATACGTGTAGGCAACCAACCACAACCATTATGTGATTTACATATGCAATTACTTGTTATATTAGAGAAATTACACAATAATACATATAAGTAAGGACTCACAATATCTATGTGAGTTGTAAGTATAATTATCTGTTGTATACCAACATATCTACATGGTAATTGTGGTTGATTGCCTACACAGATAGTCATGCGATAACACCTAAATTATCCAGTTATATACTAGCATAATTACTTGTTATTCTAGTACAATTATATGATAATACGTGTAGGCAAGAATCCACAATATCCATGTAGTTTATACAGATAATTACTTGTTATTTATTTGCATAATTACTTGTTATTCTAGTACAATTATATGATAATATGTGCAAACAATGATCCACAATATCCATGTAGTTTTACACATATAATTACTCGTTATTTATTTGCATAAACTACATGAATGTTGTGGTTGGTTGCCTACACAGATAGTCATGTGATAACATCTAAATCACCCGGTTATAATTCTATATCATATAACTCTACTTTGGTATATGTTTGTTATTTTATATGACCGTGGTTTACAACTATAACAGTTATAATTATCTCGTTTATACTTGCTACATGATGTAGTAATGAATATATTTTTGTTTGTTGTAGTCATATAAGTAAGTAAAGAAAAATATAGTGTTGTAATAAACATATATTAATAATATAAACACAATGTTATTTTATTTACAATTACTACATAGTGTAGTAATAGAAGTATTTTTGTTTTTGTATTTTATGGTAGAAAAAGAAACATGTAATAAACTAAGATAGTAAAAACAGTATACAAGTGTTGAGGTAATGTTAATATGTATTTTTTATCTCGATTTATAATTACTACACAATGTAGTAATGACAATGTTGTTGTGTAACAGAGTGGTTGTGATGTGAGGAGGGGAGGGAGGGAGGGAGGGGGATGTTAAATCCTGTTAATGAGATGTTGTAGGTCATCAGTGTTGCGAATTCTAAATGTGGACTTGCAACACAAATACATAAAGTATTGAGTTAGTTGCTTCTTCGTGTCAATATCAGTGATATACTTCAACAGCCAACGAATCTTGTTTGGACTAACGGACATTAAATGTGTCTCATATTGTTTGTCGTTAACTAGTTCAGACAGGTCCAGATAGTCGATTTGTCTGACGTCTGAGTATACAACACAGTATAACAGTGTTAAACACGGTGGGAAGTTTAGGTCACTAAAGTGCATATCCTCTGGTAGCAACTTATTCTTAATTTCACCAGCCACTAGTGTGTACACGTCACGCTTGTCACTTAGACTTTGTGTAAATAGTAATAGTCGGTTCCACTGATCGCTTCCAAACTTGCGGTGTTGAATTATCTGCTTAACAACAAACGATGCTTCGTTAGGATGCAGTTTGGAACATGCTTCAAGCAGTGATGTCATATCATGATCAACACGATACTTGTTATATAAATAACGTGACTTCAAAGCTGAAGTGTACACATCAACAGCCTTCTGTTTACTGTTCCTATGTTTTCCATCCCCACTCTCATCACCTCCATCATGTTCATAACTGAACCCATTTCCGTCTCCATTTCTGTATTTTCCGATAATATCAGCTACGTGACTAATGTCGTCCTCAATGTTGATATGACAACGATTGTACAGGTCCGTAATCGTTGACTTCTTGGCAGCCCGTTGTAGGTCATGTTGAAAAATATGTTGAAGAGTATAAGTTTGTGAATCGGCTGTTGACATGTTTTTTGAATGATACATAAGACCGGAACAATTACATTATTTATCATTTTTTTCCATTGTGTGTATTTTTATATGTTTGACATATAAATTATAACTCTCGACATACTAATTGTGGTAATAATGTTAACGACATGGACTATCACGACTAGAACAACGTTGTTTATATTGTGATTGATGGTTATCACCTAGGTAATATTCGAGTTGTTTATGTTCATTATTGGGTTGAACAAAAACTATAGGTAAACATTTACTGAAGTCTAGTGGTTCAAAGTCATCGTCATCGTTCAACACACCAATTGCTAAGTAGTGACCAGGTTCTGCTGTTTCAACCAAATACTTATATGGTAAGCAAGGTTCACTTAGTACTTTAATCGTGGAACCAAAGTCATAATTACTATCATTAAGATAAACGTCAGATACATAGTAAATGGTAGATTGTGTCAATGGTTGAACTACTACACTACTAACCATCAACTCACGATCAAGTTTACTTACGAATGGTAGATCAACAGATACATATCTGTCAGATACATATCTGTCAGATAGTGTCATGCTGTTAATAGCACAGTTTACAGATTGCATCCCTTTTGTAATACTTACAACACCCAAAATAAAATTATCACATTATCAAATATACAATATCACGCATAATAACAAGAATTGTACTATACAACATACATTATGTCGTGACATCACATATACATATATATATATATACTGTACAATATAAAAGTGTATAATATAAAAAAATCCTCACCACAAAATATATTGTATATAATATAACATGTATTGTATACAGTAAAGATGTATAACGTGTGTTATTATAACGTGTGTTATTATAACACACGTTACAATATTAGTGAAGTATATACGTGGGTGAACGTTACTAATAATGGACATTTGTTTCATTATGTTGTAAAAGTTATATTATATAATATAATATAAAAATGGTATAAAATGGTATATAGGCGTTTGCAACAGGAAGGTCAGAATGATAATGATGGGCCAACTTTGGGTGAGTGTAATAAGACAGCAATTGTTATAGCCTATATTGTAGCTCTGGTGTTATGGACAGCAATAATATTTTATTTTCGTATTGGGTTTCACAATCCGATAGCAATAGCTATTATAATTATACCATATATAATATTCCTATCTGCTATTTATTTTATACCTACAGATGATGTATTTTGTGATTTAAGAGAGAATAGTTTCTTTGCTATTGGGTTAGTAGCTGTTTTACCTCTCATTACATGGTACTCACAATATTACAATGAAGATAAACAAAGATTTATTACAATATCTATTACTGCTGTATTCGTTTCTATGTTAGCTTTATTTGAGTTCTGTTTACCTCGTAAGTACATTTGTCTCCTTGAACATGTTCGTTCTATCCTCCAAACAATTGGTATTGTACTTCTCATTTATGTTATTGCCGAATTTTTAGCCTCCATTGCATCAGGTCAAGTTACCAATGTACCAGGATCTGCACCAGCAGCAGCATCTTCTAAGTAACTAACACACAACAATTACATAATAAAATAATAAGTATAATTTTATATATGATAAATTTAAATAATGTAATGTAACATATACTATTCAATGAATATGGTAAAACAATAAAGTGTACTATATACATTGAATAAAAAAACTACAGAAAAGTAAATTATACTTTATACAATTATGTTTTTAGTTTATTAAATATATGTAGTATATTTTCCATATATAACATACTATAGAGTAGGAAGGAACATGCTAAAACTACTGTTAATTACATAAAATTTGTGTACATGCAACTATTCATGTGATCATGTGATCACGTAATTACATAGGTTATTATAATCAAATACATTAATATGTTATACTCTTGTAATTACATAAAATTCGTGTATAGTTGCATATACACGAATTTTATGTAATTACAATAATATCATATGAGGAGGAAAAAAGAAGGAAAGGGAAGATAAGGAAGTTATGATAAATGGGAATGTTATGTAAACATATATTACTAATAAAACGATTATACAACTTATAAATTATAATACGTAAATTGTAAAATACAAAATATAAATTATAAAATATAATTTTTATTATTAAAACACCGTAATAATGTCACACCAAGGTCAAAATCAAAAGAAAAATAAGTACGAAGGTGACAGACAGAGATTTTTGCAACAGCTAAGAGAACTTGAGGAACAGAACGTTTACACTCAATCTTCTCATGCTGCCACTCCTGTCCACTATCAACAGACAGCAGCCTCTGAAAACAAGAACAAAAATGTTAAATCTGCTGCTACTATTTCTCAATCCTTTTCTCCCGTCGCCACACAAGTTCATGCTCCCGTACCCACTTTTGCTCCTGCTTTTGCTTCTGCTCTGGTTCCTCCTACTACATCTAACACAACACATATTTCTACTCCCAATGCTGGTACCTCTACTTCTAACTTTAACTCTAACTCTAATTCCACACCCTCTTTTATGGCTGCCCTTTCTGGTTCTGCCGCACATAAGAAACAAAACAAGGACAGTACCGTTCATGGTGTTGATTCCGAGTCTGAAGATTTCCTCCAGTTTATTGCCCATCTTAAGGAATTAGGTGTGGACCACCAACACCCTTTTGAAACTGGAAAACAACAAACTGTTTCTACACCTGTCGCATCTACCCATGTCCCTGTTCACACTCCTAATCATAGTTCCACCCATGTATCAACACCTGTTTCCTCTTCAGGTAACAAGACAAATAACACTTCAGTAACACCATTTGTTGATGGTAATGACTTTTTATCTTCCCTACTCAAGAATGCAAATCTTGGATCTAATAATGGCAGTGTGTCTGAACACAGTATTGTAAATCAGGAGATTGCCGACTTTATTACTCAGTCTGACATTGGTCAGCGGGTATTAGAAAAATCTATTAACCATACTATTGCTTTAAATGAAAAGGTTATTGCGAGGACAGCTTACACTAACGGTGTACTTCTAAAGTTGAAGGAGCTCATCAACGATCGCGAGTTTAGCCTGGTTGAATTTCTCATCCTGTATATCCTTCTTGGTAAGCTTGAAGCTCACGCTCAGGAACAGGCTAAAGAAGATGTTCTTGTTGCTCTATCTGTTACTCTGCTTGAGAAAATTCTTGAAAGGAGTGATGACAAATGCGACCAGTAATTTACCCTGTTTCGTATTATCACACATAATATTCCTAAATTAATATTATTATAACAAGTAATTTACACCACTACAGAGTGGTGTATACAATGGACATAGTATGGTATACTAGTTAATATATTCATTATAATATATTTGTTATCACACATAAATATATTATAATAAGATATTGTTATAATATTATTTAATATTATTTTACCATTAAAACGGACGACACTAGAGTATCCAAATATGTCAAACAATTTTTATTCAAATACACCCTATGATTTTGATTTTAACAATGGTTATAATTCAGCTGTAACTAATGATGTATATAACCTAAATTCGGATGTGCTCCAGCTCGAAGCTGATTTATTTGCTGGTAGTAATAGTACTAGTAATAGTAATTATGTTTTTCCACAAACAATATCAAACAGTCAAATTATTGCAAATTTATCTTCTCTACAAGTTAGAACAGATGGTGTTATTCGTAGGGCTGAACGAGCTAGGGCAGCCTTAAATTACATTAGAAACTATATTGCCAATGGAGGTACCATCACTTCGAGTCAAAGAGCTAGAATTTCACAACTTGTAACACGTGCAAGGAGTAATGCTGTCTTGTCTGACAGAGTTGAACTTCTCGTTGACAGGGATTTGGCCAGCATAATTAATATTCTTAGGGAACGTAACATTTGTCCCACCTCCACCCCCATTCCTTGCATTCCCATTCCCACTCCTTACATTCCAACAAGTAATACATGTGGTTGTTCTAACACGTTGGGAGCTGCATTTAATGGGTATTGAAAACCACTGGATACAAAAAGTATAAAATATAAAATATACCATATTACACACATTACTACTTAAGGTAATAATACATTTATTTTTAATAATACACAAACACATACTATTATATTGTATTTATTAATACACCGATATATTTGTTTGTTATTACAATTACTATATTATATAGTAATATATGTATATTTATTAAATAGTATTAATTACAGTAGCTTTTTGATATCCCGAACTTAATTAATGTTGTTTTGTTTGATTAACACATCTTTGTCATATTATGTATATATATATATACAAATCTTACCATTTTTAACATATTAATAATGTATTGTCTTTGTATTGGTATAATGCTAATCATATAAAAACATATGTATACTTGTTGGTCTCAATACATAGTTGTTATTGTTTTTAATTCAACAAAGTTTTTATATCCAAGATATAAAGTATACATTAAATTATAAAATATATGTTATCGTGGAAAGGTATTAATACCTTTCAAATTTAATGAGAGAAAAAAAGAAGAGAGAGAGAAGAGAGAGAGAGGAAGAACCAAATGATGAGGAGAGAGGAGATACATGAAGGGGTAAACAGAGATATCATAATACTTAACACATTAGAGTAGTGATAATACACACTATATATATATAGTTTTACTTTATTGTAAAGTAAAAATGTTTTACAGATCATTGTCTTCACTAGGAAGAAATGGTTCTTCAAGATCTTGATGTACTACATATCGAGGTGAATAACGATTCTTAAAACGATAATGATAGTAGATGCCCAGTCCAAGACAACATGTTAGAAGTCCAACAAAGACACTCAACACGATAATTGTTGTTTGATCTGACATATGGTATATTTTTTGTCAAACAGGTAAAAATATCTTCATCTTTTTCATTTATATAATACAATAAGATATTTTGTATAGTAATGAGATATAAAATATCTACCACTATGAAATAGTGTTAATTCAATGAATGTATTCATTCCCTCTTACCAGTATGTATACATATATACAAACTTATACATGTTTTACATATGTTAACATTTACCATATCACGATATGCATTTTTCATACATAATTAAAATATTATTACCAATGTTAAAATGTTAACATAAAATGTTAGTACTACACTATTGAGAACGTGTTTTTACTTGTTTGTTATTTGTATGTTAATGTGCAAGACTAACAATATTGTGTGATGTTTTATCTACTTGTTTTAACTCACAAAAATGTACCAGTTGGACGTGAGGGTGGTGGGTGGTGGGTGGTGGGTGGATGATGTGAGAGAAGAGTGGTGGGAGGGTGAGAGAAGAGTGAGAGGGTAAGAGGAGGATGGGGATGTATAGGAAGATGTCTAATTTAGCGTGTATAATATCTAATTATTAGATATTGTTTACTTTAACTTATAAATATACATTAAATGTAAAATATTCTATGAGTTATAATCATTAATGTTAATTGTATACAAACCACAAACAATAGCATGGTCCATATACTTGAGCGATGTACTTGGGTCATCAATTCTATCATAACTATCACAGTGGATATGGATTTGAGGATGATGTGTACCATATAAAATACGATCACACCATTGCCAAGTTCGATTAAAATCACCAATATTAGGTTTATATGAAGTGGGTGGTAATCGAGTAAACTTCCTTACACTACTTCTATTGTAAGATGTACCGATATTTGTTGTATTATGGTGCATACCAGGTTTAAGTGATAACTTAATATCTATCATATCATCTTCATCACTATTATCGTTACTACTATAACCACTATTACTAGTGTAACCGCTATAACGATTATTACTATCATGATCATCGATGTCTGTAATATCCATATTAGTGAGTGAATGTAAAGGTGAAGGTGAGGGTGAGGGTATCCTTTTATCTCTTTTCGGTGATAATTTACATGTTGGGGCAAAATTGGCACCTTGTCCATCAATACCCTCATTCAGAGCACATGATTTAATTTTTTGATGTAAACTATCTAAATGGTGATAATCAAGTGGTGCTTCTAATACTCCTGGCAACGAATTATTATTAATATTGTGTGTTGGATTGAAACTACCAACCATGAAGTACACATCAGGAGATGGTGTACGAAAGTAGAATTGGCTAACAATATTGTTAAATAGTATATTATTAAGATAGTTATTACGAGGTAGATGGACATTTACAATGGAAATAGTTAAACCTAAACATTCAAGGGTAAATTCAAAACCACCATTTTTTCGAGAAAAATTAAGAGCCCCAGCCCACTCAAGTAACATTTTAGATTTATGGTTTACAACTTGACAACTAGATCTTGGCAGGTTACTATCTCGTGACATGAAAACACTTGTTTGTAATATCTCTTTATTGTCAGTGTGAACATATTTACTAGCGTACATGTCATAATTTATCCACGACATATGTCCAGGTAATATCGTTGTGTGAGTTTGACTATCTGAACTTTCTTCTTGTGTGCAATATACTACCAAGTCTGGAATATCATACTCATAAATAATTTTATTACTCAATAAAGGCCAAAAGTCCAACTGTTTACATTGATTGTTATCGACATGGCTACTTTGGTCAAAATTACACTTTTCCATAAAATTTATCCTGTGTGAATTCCAGCTGAATAATGCTACTCTCATTGTTTTTATTACAGTAGGAATATAAAAATTTATACCAACAAATTTTGTCATGTGTAGTAAAAAATTAAGATAATTGAATAACATAATAAACTATATCGTATAGTTTTATTGGTTGAAGTAATTACTCCTCCCTCCTCCCCCCTCCCCTACTCTCCCCCAGGTTATAGAGTTGGTATTGTTAATCTTATTATAATGTACAGTATACGGAAACCTAAACTAAGATTAGATTGATTAATATTTATTGGTATTGTAATAATGTTATTAATTATGTTATTAATTATCTATTTGTCGAAAAAAATGGAGGTCAAAATTTTGTATTGATTTCAGTCAAAGACATACTAAACGTTATTTCACCTGTAGGAACAAAAATAGTATTTATATTATTTATAATAAGTATATAAAACAGTTCCATATTCATTTCATATTATATCACACCATATAAGGTTGAACATTTTAAAATTTATAAGAATAGGTAATATTTAAATTTATAGTATAACCAATCTTATATTTGAGATTTTGATTGTATATAGGATATATGTTGAAATGTGATTACATTTTCAACCTCCTCATCCTCCTCGCCTTCTTTGGTAATAACTGTTACTATATTCTAAGTATATACAACTTCTTTGTTTGTTTGACAAACAACATAATTAAAAACTATTTACTGACATAACAAGTATCTCATGTCTTACCTATATTTTATAATTTGATTGGTACACATAACAATTATGTGTTGAATAACAATTTATTTATAATGATATTTATACAACAATGGTATAGCTAGATATTATTTGTTTTGTAGATTATAATGTTTTGTAGATTATAATGTTTTGTAGATTATAATGTTTTGTAGATTATAATGTTTTGTATATTATAATGTTTTGTAGATTAGAATGCTTCAAAATAAAAACTATGGATGAATAGATTATACAATAATTATAAATACATAATTTTAAATTATGTACAGAACAAACTATTACCTTACATTTCCTTATCTAACTATTATCTCCTCCAGTGGCTATTATCCTCATGTAATTATAATGTATGTAGTATTGATGGTATACTGTCTATTTAATATTTATTTGAAAATGGTAACTTTATCGGAGGGATTGAGGGGGAGGGTATCATCCATGGTATATTGGATATACACTAGTATAAAAAATATTGTTAAACAAATTAAGTTATTATAAAATGTCATCAATGTTGGATTTTTGGACTGAAAGGATGATCGAACTTGACATTAATTGGTGTTGGCCAAAATGGTGTTTACCCATATATGAACAAGATTTGGCAACATATCCAGTGGTCAATGACCGAAATACATTAGCACTCAGAGAGTCAGATGATGACTATCTAAGGTACTTTAAAGCATCAAGAGGTTATTCAAGACCTTTAGGTTGCCATCCAATGATTTGGTCTTTAATGATACAAGGAGATACTGTTCTTTATCATCCAGAATATTTTGTTCATATTATCAATCAAACCATTGTGTATCCAGAAGATTGTGAGTTACTAGTGTACATTGAAAAATTATGTAATACTCCGGTGTATCAATGGTCTAGTATTCGATACGTTCCAGATACAAATAATATTAATAATAGTACAATATCATCGTTACCATCATTACCACCAGTAGAAACATCGATGAATTATCATAACAATAATGATAACGTTAGTAATAATACTGTATATAATAATAATAATGGTACATATAATGATAATGCAAATGCAGGTGTCATTAACAATGATGATTGTGACGATGATGACTGTGATGAATAAGAATGGAAGGATGAGGGTATTAAGAATAATAACAGGTATTAAGGATTATAGATGTAATAAGTATAATAAAAGTGTTAAAGATAATGGAGATAATAAGACTAATGGATATAATGGAGATAATAAGGATGTAAAGGTGTTGGGTGTGTGGGGTATATGGAGGTAAAAAGTGACAGACAATGTTGGGTTGAGTAGTAGAAATGGATGAGAAGAAAGGTGGTTTATGGAAACCTAAATTATATGACAAATATTATGGTATAGTCGAGAGTGTGGAAGATTACAATACAGGTTTTATTGTGTGTTTACAGAAGGATAGACGTTATTATGCTAATTTTGATAATGCCAAAAAGTTTGCTGAGAATATGTATTATTGGAAGTGTAAGGGTTTAACACTTAACTTGTACGAGGTCATTTCGGGTCTCAAACCTATGAAATTTTACTTTGACATTGATGCCAAAGACCTGTCTGTCATTTCGGATATTCTTCTCGAAAATCTGTTATTATCCGTTGAAACCAACTGGAAATTGGTTTGTAACCAACCTCTTGATTGGAACCAAGTATACATTTACAACTCTCATTCAGCTACTGCCGTTAAACAAGATCATGATGACCAAGATCATAACCAAAATAATAATAGACAGGATTCCAAACAACATCATAGTGAACGGAGTCCAGATGATGATAATAAGAAGAGTTGGCATATAATTTTTAACCAACTTATCGTTCCTAACTATCAAGCGGCAAAACATGTTGCAAAGGTTTTAACACAAACATTTTTGACACCAGATGAGGTTGAAATCAAGAAGAAGTTTGTTGATCTTGGTGTGTACACATCGACAAGACAATTTCGTTTCGTGTTTTGTCATAAGTGGTTATCACCGAGAGTTAAGATGCTTGAGAAGTCATGGAAATATGGTAGGTTCAGTGGTCAGTACAGTAATTATATATCTGAGTTACCAGCTGGTATTGTGGTTGATAAGGCCAAGATGGAGTTCATCTCAATCTTCCTTGACTCATGTATGAGTTATGTTCAGGGAAGAAAATCTAATGCAATCTTACCATCGGAAGTTGTCGAAGTTGTCAGACCCAAATACATTTATAATGATGATGACTTTCCTGAGATTGATATACCTGAAGGATATAGTATGTATAAGCTAGAAGGTAACAAGATGATGTTAAAACGTGAGTTTCCTAGTCCATGTATGGTATGTGATACTATCCATGAACATCAAGGTGCATTTCTCATCTGGAATAGTTTTCGAAGGAAAGTGTTCTTTCACTGTTATCGGGCCATCGAAAATGGTTTAAATCCTAATCATTGTGTCCTCACTACCATAACTAACTATGTTGATGACGAGGAATCACAGTTACTTGAACAGTATGGTATTTCAGTCATTACTGAAGCACAAATGTCTGCCATTGCATCCACACCATCTTATTCCTCTACCCATCCTTCCACATCTTCTCTTACATCTTCTCTTCCATCTTCTTCTACATCTTCTCTTCCATCTTCTCTTCCATCTTCTTCTACATCTTCTCTTCCAGTTCAATCCCAGACATGTTCACCGACCAAAAATGTGAATGGATCTGGAACTGGTAATGGTGATGATGATATCGACAGTAGCGATGATGATGAATTAGTTGTAAAACAGATTACTAAAAATAAAGATAAAGGTAAGAAAAAAGAAATGATCGATGTAATTAACGTTAATAAATTAAACGTGTATGTTGAGGATCAAGATCCTATATTTGGTGATACCAGACCATGTTCTGAATTGTCATACGCAAAGGAATACGTCACATCTATAAATGAACAGCAGCAAAGACAGAATTCAGATGACAAGGTAACAACACCTGAACAAATTAAACTAGATAGGATGGCTGAAAAACGTTCTCAAGCTGATAAACACATTAATAAATTAGATCCAGGTACCCAACATCAAAAGCTTTGCGATTTGGCTAGTCGTGATTTTAAACATACCATACCCAAGAAAGTTAAGAAGGAGAAAGAGAATGAGAATGAGAAGGAACATGGTGCAGATCGATGATAATTTTTTTATTGTACTTTAACTCCATAATTTAACTTTATGTTTTAAAATATGTTATATAACATTATCCTCGATAATGTTTACTTATGATATTGAAGGTTTTAATATTATTTAACGTGTTATTTTGCTAACATAATTACACATTGTAAAGATAATTTATATACTTAATATATTACATATTAACATATAAAGTATTGTATTATACAAAACAATACAAAACAATACTATCAGTATGATTATTAGTTGTTAACATATATGTATTTACCCATTTATTTATTAAGGTAGAAACTATTCAACACCGAATACTACAATTATTTGCTTCCATTATTAATATTAATATAACTCCTAACACAATATTAACTATTGTATAAATAATATTATATTACCAACACATTTTATTGTATGAAGATAAAAATACAAATATATGAGATATGTATAAAAACCAAATAGAGTGAAATGAGAGAGAGAGAAGGGAGAAAGAGAGAGAAGGAGGGAAGAAGATAAATTAAGAGTGAGTATATAACATTTCTCTGAGAAATGTATGTAATGTCTTTTGTTAATACACAAATAAGAAAAATAGGTAGATAAATAAAGTTATTTGGTATATATATATATATATATATATTATATATATATAAGATATTGTAACAAATATTATTATAGTTTATATACAAATAAACAATAATGTTAGATTAACAGTATAATCTTACATATTCCCCAAATTGTTATCCTATTTTATTATTATATTTTTAGATAAGTGGATAAGTAAATACGATTACAAAATTTATATATGGTAGTATAAACTCCAAAAATTATACAAACAAAAATCTTTTACAAGATATATATGTATACATCTTGTACATATTTACCTAAAACATAATTTGTTACAAATTATGACAGACTAAATTTTATTATAAACAATAATAGTAAATATTATATATTTACAGTAAAGTTCGTTCTATGTTAATATTTTAAAGTGGGTTGTTATATGTTATAACAAACAATATATTATTTGTATAACAAATAATATAACTCGATGTCAAACATCATTACAATTGTTACATAATTTTTGAAATGTAATATATATATACACATACTATATATTTCATATATTTTAATATATGTATGTAACTGTGTTAAGGATAAAAATAAAAACAAAGGATATAAATTAATATAATAATAACCACAAACACAACATTCACATATTCATATACACATAAAATAACACCAACATTATAAGGAAGAACACTTATTATAATATATAATATAAATATAATATAATTATAACAATAATATAAATACTTAGTATTTTATGTACCCAAACACTCATTTGTATTTTGTATAGTGTGGTGTTTGTAGGATGTGTATGAGGATGATGAGGATGACGATGAGGAGAAGGAGGAAGAGGAAGAGGAAGAGGACGAGGACGAGGACGAGGAAGAGGATGTAGGTGGTATAATGTTATTATATGTAGAAAATATATAAGTAAAATATATATTGGTATAAAAAAGTTATTTTACCGGTGACAATAAAAGATGGCATATATATACAATGATTCGGGTTTAGTGTTAGGTACCATAAACGATGTTAACAGTATACAATTAGCTTTTTATCCAACGACAACGACAGATTTGATACCAGTGACATTGGGATTTGAAAAGGTATCACCACCCCAACTAGTGACAACTATTTGTCCTAGAACTACATACGTACTTCGCCTATCAGCTTCATCAACAAACAGTTTGTATTTGGGTAACAATTTTAATATTGTTACAGATAGACGATTAGCTTCTCCTTTTACCATTCTTACAACAATAAATGGTCGTGTGGTCACAGGATCACCGTTTAGAGCTAGATTATCAGGACAGCTTGGTATTTACACGTTAATCGCTGACACAATAAATTATACATGTGTTGGTTATACTAGTCCACTATCAAGCGGTTTAAGTAGTTGTCAATCATGTGGTTGTCCTCCAGATTTTACTTGTGGTACTGATGGTGCCTGTTATTACAACCCAAACCCATGTAATGGTTTATGTCGCGGAACATGTTATGGTTTATGTCCATCCGGCTCATTTTGTAATCGAGCCTCTAATGGATTATATGGTTGCATATCAGATGTTGGTAATTCATGGTTTTGGTTTTGGTTACTATTTTTATTATTTATTGTATTCTTAATAGTTATTATTATGGTTATATCTGCAGCCAGTAGTAAAAACAAGAAAACTAACGATCTCATTAATATGGTAACAGGTGCTGATACGTGTACTCCTAATGCACAAGTTAACTCACAAGTTAACTCACAAGTTAATGCACAAACATGTAATACATGTGTATTACCAACACCACAACCAAAAACAGCAAGTATAACAGAAAGTTATACTGTTGTTGAAAGTCAATAGATGGGATAGGAGGGGAAGAAAGAAAAAGGTGAATGTACACTCATTACACAAATAACATTAACATCTAAATAACGTATATGTTAGTAATAATACCCATGTAGTAACAAAAACACATAAGATGTGTTTTTAATATCATATAATAAAGAATACACAAATAACAAATTATTAATAATTTATACCAATTAATATTAATACCATTTCTCATATCTATATCTATATTTATATATTATATTTATAATACATTTACAAACAAAATATATTTAAATGAGAAGAGGAATGAGAACATAGACATCTATAAGGTAGAAGATACAGATAATTCCATAAAATTTGTGACAAGCGCAGCGGAGGTAAAACCAACCACAATGATCGTGTGATAATACAAGTATTTTATCACGAGTGGTCACACGATCATTGTGGTTGGTTGTTTACACGGATATTGTGTAATTACACTAATATCATATGGTAACAATGGAGGGAGGGAGGAAGGGAGGAAAGTGAGAGAAGAGATAAGAAGTAAGAATATCCATGAGATATAATCTACGGGTGATCACATAAAATTTGTGTAAGCGGTTGTGAGCCTTAGGCTCACAAGCAGCAAGCTGCGACAAGCGCAGCGCTAGGCAAAACCAACCACAATAATCATGTGATAATACAAGTATTTTATCATGAGTGGTAACACGAATATCGTGGTTAGTTGCCTACACGGATATTGTGTAATTACACTAATATTATGTGAGAAGATAAGGAAAGAAGGAAAGAAGGAAAGAAGGAAAGAAGGGAAGAAGGAAAGTGAGGGAAAGAAGGGAAGAAGGAAAATGAGGGGAAAAGGAGAGAGTAATGATACTGTGTATGTACTAATAAAATTGATAATTTGAATAAAAGTGTGTTATGTGATAAAACATTCTATCCTTTGTTATCCTGAGTGAAAGAGAGAACCAACATAAAGAAGTATGTACACATCAAGTGTGATTTCCAAGAAACTTAGAACCAAGTCGTTAGAATGTGAAATGGTGTTTGATTGTGATACTGGATTTAAGTTTAGATTGTCACCAAAAAACCGTAATTCACAACTGAGTTATGAAGTTTGTGGATGTAAGGATAGTAAGGGGCAAATCAGTGGTCTATATTGTATTAAGGAGTATCATAACAATGTTGCAATTGGCTTTATGATCTATAGTTTCAAGGATGGCAAACTTAACGGTCCATGTGTTGGTAGCAATGTGTATAACAAGATTGGATTTTGGGCTTCATATGAAGATGATGTTCAAATTGTTGGTTTTGAATACAGTCACAATTTTATTGATGTACCAACTCCCCTTGATTCTCGAGTGTTGAAGTTGTATTCTGACAGTCTACCAACTTGGGTCCCTTCATTCCGTGAAGTATCAACCCGCTAATGAACTTCTTTATGTGTCATAACCTTTTTATACACATACTACATCTTCTCTTCTTCTCTTTTCCTCTCCCACATACACACATATCTTACAATGATAATAGTGTAAATAAATAAATAATTTAAATTACAATAATAAAGATTAAAATTCTTAGCTACTAAGAATTATATTAAATTAATAAAAGTATGTGTAGCAAACTATATTATAATGATTGGAAGACATGGCAGGATACCAATGATCTACAACACTTGTATATTCATAAGCTTCAATCACTATTTCCGTATTTGAATACTTACTTCTTTCCGCCGTTCAAGTTGACCAATCGTTGTACCAACTCAGTTGTTGTTACCAATGCTATTAATAACATCATGTTAATACAATGGACAACACAAACATCACAAACATCACAAACGAATGATGAGTGTGGACATAAGCTTGAGACCAATCGACAGGGCGTAAATATTAGCCAATATTTACATGTTTACAACAAACACATTTGGTTATTGGCATCGGAAAACGAGGATGTGAACAATGTAACAAATAAACAATTGGATGGAGAGGCAAATAGACAATTGGATGGAGAGGTAAGTAAACAGTTAAGTAAAGAAATAATCATATATTCATGTTGTGAGTATACAACTTACAGTAAGGAGTTTGTGACATATATTAACCCTTTTACAACGTTATCATCAATAGGGGTAAAAATGCAATATCGGATCATTTGTGAATGTGATAGTATTAATGTTATTAATGGTATGATGGATATGCCAAAAATAAATGTTAATAATAATAATAATAGTAACATAATAATAAAAACATTACAACAATGTGTTTCTGACTGTTGTGATTTACAGTCTATGATACGATTTGAAGTTGCTGATTTTGAGTCAGGTATTATGTATATCTTTAATGGTCAAAATTTAATATCAATTACATGTTGGGAATCAGGTAAAAACAATGGTGTGTATCGTCGTCATACTATCATCAATGGTGATGGTGAAATACAAAAACCAAAGTCTGATCTGGCACTTGCCATCTACAATTCCATTCATACATCAGATTTGAATCAACCTGATCTCGATCTTTATTTTATTAGTACAAGTGATAGTATTTTCCACTTATTTGATAATCTACTGGTTGATAATATACTAACCAATGGTAATGTTGTAAATCCAAAATTTACCCATTACCATACTCATAACTTATTATCAAAAAGAAAACTAAAAACAACAGTAACTGTTGACCCATACATTTCACAATTAAAACGTCAAACAGTCAGTCATTGAATCCTGTATTACTCACTCCCCCATTCCCTTCACTTCTTTCCTTCTTCATCCTTCCTCCTTCCTCCTCTCTGTTCTCTCATCCACACAATTACGTAACACTAATCAAACATTGTATTTACTAAATACAGTAGTTATTGTATTATTAATTACATATCCAATATGTAATGTATATTAATTATTATTATAATATTTACATTGAATATATATATATGTTTAATGTAATATCTAAATAACATACTATTAACGATAATATACACAGAAGCGTATATAATTATTTAACAATTACAATGTTAACATTGTAATAAATATTACATTATTAATTATATACTTGGTATATAATATATGTTAAATATATAATAAATATATGTTGTTGTGTATATACATATATATATTATCGTTAATAATAAGGATTATGTTATTGGATACATATTTGATATGTATTACGTAATAAGTGTTATAACGCGATTAGTTATCACAGTATTAATTATTGTATATACTTACAATATTTGGTATGTAATTTAATTATAACATTGACTTACTATTATAATAATTAAATACATATTATTATTATAATAGTAAGTCAATGTTTAATTGTTGTATTATTAATTACAAAAACATTGTATATAATTAAATGTAAATTTTGGGTAAAATATTGGAAGTAAATGGTATATAAACACGCCCATATTGGTATATAACATCATCAATACAGTATGTTTTGATACCATTTAAAAACAGATGATGAGCAAGTATATGTTCATGTTTATGATTATAACTGTGATTATAACTATTATTATTTGTGTTTAATTTTTGTTGTAATATTTGGTCATCAAGAAGTTTAGATGGAAAACAATAACCACTTGGTAGGTAAGGTAAAGATAAAGTTTTACACTCACCTTCAGCAGCCAAACTAAAAATGTTGTCTTGATGATGTGTGTATACCGTAGGTGCATATAAATATTGTTGATCATCATGAATTCTTATTTTGTTATGGTTAATGAGGGATAAGGTTACATTGTGATTGTACTCTTGCCAATCAAACACTGCTACATGAGTAATATCTGGTGTTGTAACTGGATATAAGCAATGATTACTCTCCACAACTGTTACCTTGGTTGGTATTTTATTATTATTATTGTTACTACTCACCTGGCTGAGTATCGTTTTAATTATACAACCATATTCATCTATATGTTGATTACACACCAAATTATGTGTTAATGTATCATATGTATCTACTTGTTCTCCCATCTCTGATCCCATTTTTGTTTCTATTTGTGTTTTTGTTTTTGTTTGTGTTACATGTGTTGGTGAGTTATGTATTAATGGTTTATTTACTATTGAAGTTGGTATTGAAACTATAATACTTTTAAATGGTACTTTCTGTTTTAATAAACTTGGTATTGTAAGTGGATTAAAAGCATCCAGTGAGTTTAAATGTATACGAGCTTCTAAATTTATTATACTTGTAACTTTGCTTGTTATTTTAGTTGTGAATATATAAAAACAATAAATTATTGCTATTACCAGAAGAAGTAATATTACAATAACACAAATGGCGATCACTGTATCCATAGTTTTTGTTTGTCCAATAATTTGTTGCAAATTATTACATATTTTTTAACTAGGTTTTTTACTTGTAAATGTTAAAATTAATACTAACATAAGTAATTATGTTTGTGTGTAGTATTTGACATATTTACATCCTTCTCTGTCCTATCCCTCCCTCACACCTCAAACTTAACCTCTCACCCATCCCATACACTTACCTTCCTCCCCACTCACTCACTCACTCTATCCTCTCATCATACGCAAACATGTTAATGCAATTACATAAAATTCGTGTAGGCAACTAACCACGTCAATCATGTGAATATTCATTTATAATCTATTAATATAACATTTTATTAACACTAATAGTTACATGATTGACATGGTTAGTTGCCTACACGAATTTTATGTAATTGCCAACATTACACACTTAAATACATATTAGTCATTAACAATTTATAACTTCGAGTTATAAAATACTACTAAAATATCTTCTTATACAAATAAAGATTATATTAACTACACCAATACATATATATGTCATAGTATTTTTATTATTGTAATTATTAATAAATTAAAATATATAAAGGATATATTATATCACATGGAGCACTTAATATATTTATTATATTGTTACTATACATTTTAAAGATATAATTATTACTATAAATATTATGATAGTAATTGTGTTAAAGTTAATTGTGTTAAAGTTAAATATATACATTTGAAGTTAAAGTTATTATATTATTATTAATAATATATATTGTATAGTACAAATCGCTACTAATTATTAACTATTGGATAGTTAATATATTAATTATAATTAAATAATAATGTGGGTATATATATATGTGAGATGAAGTAAAAATATATTGCATTAACCACGTACTTCCCTATATCGGATTTCACCATTTATATACCAACCTTCTTGCAGACCATATTCTTTACCATCAATGTAATTACCTATGTACTCACGTTGAAAGGTGTATTGATGATTGGGTTGATAATTGATTTGTCCATCTTGTCCCCTAATGGGATCATACCAACCTTCCTGTAAACCATGTCGTCTACCGTTTTTGTAGTTATCTCGACTTTTAAGTTGATGAACGGTTTGTCCAGTTCTACCTTCATACCAATCTTCCTGTACACCATGTCTGTCATTATTTTTGTACATATAACGAGTGTCAGGTTTGCCATCCCTATACCACGTTTCCTGTACACCATTCATCATATTATCTGTGTATAGATACCGGAACTCAGGCCCACCATTTGCATACCAACCTTCTTGTACGCCATCCCAATCATCACCTTTGTAATTCCTTCGAGTCTGAAGTTGTTGATTCACACCGTGATTAACTGATGCATTTAGATCTATATAGTTTTCATACCATGTTTCTCTATGTCCAAATCCGGTATTTTGTCCATCGACAGTATGATAAACATACAATTCCTTAATTAGACCATTATCATAATACTTGACATCTGTATGATACAACTGTTCACCATTTAATACCACCTCCTTATTTTTATTTAAGACTAGCCATGAATAGAAGAATCCGGGGTTATCCAAATATGTGTTTGGAACAAACTCATATGGTGTATAAAGATAAAACATTCGTACATCAGGGACAAGAAGAATGAACTGTTTGAATTTATCCCAAATTTTGTAAACTTGTGTCATTAAATAATGAAAGAACACATCATCACTAAAATATGTTTCCATGTTAAAACATGTTAGTAATGTGTCAACAGCATCAATAGTGGGGTTTTGCAATTTCACTATTACATCAATATAAACGTTAAATACACTACTGTATTGAGATGGAACTGGTATAGTAATATCTTCAGTGTGAAAGTCCATAATTGCATTCGTAATGAATTTTGAACTAATGACAGAGTCATTCGCAACAACAATCTGTTGACCATCACCGAAACTAAAAGTTACAGTCATTTGATATTATCATCATATAATATTATCAGTTTAATATTATCGGTTTAATCTTGTCACTGAGAATATAGACTATCCTCATGATTAATATATTTTCAAGTATAACATACATATATGTAAACCTTTTATGATCTATTCTAAATAACAATGCCATAAGTAAAATATTACAAACATAATTTGTAATTGTAACAATATTGTGTGAACAACATGTATTCATCCAATTATTTCTCTCTCTATTTCTTTTTATCTTTATCTCCCCTATTATTTAATACTAGTTAAAAATCATAAAGTATTATTTAATATGTTAAAAATTAAAGTATGGTTAATAGTTATCTTGTTAATTTTATACATTAGTTGATATACATAATATAGTATTTAAATATGTGTATTATCATTATAATAAATAGTAAACAGAACATTGTTAATAGCTGTTACTATGATTTGTATCTCCAAGATACAAATATTTGTTAAACATTTAATAATCTTAAACTACGTGAATTATATGTGTTATTGTAATATACATTGTTACTTTTAATATCTGCTGTAATATATAATAATACGATTGTATATTTCACGTAATTTTAATGGTGTGATTAAGTATTACTTATACAGTAAAATATATATATATATTGGTAGATCGAAGATATGCCTCCGGGGAGAAGAGCTGCGACAAGTGCAGCTCTAGATAACTATTGCGATAATCATTTGTTTATTACCACATAATGTTTGTGGTTAGTTGTTTAGCGCAGCTCTTCTCCCCGGAGGCATACCTTCGGTTTACACGGATATTATTTAAGTGTACAAGATTTGCATGTAAGTATTCTAGAATTGCCAACGTAAAAATACCAGGTTATTACATAATGTAAGTGTAAACCGAAGGTATGCCTCCGGAGAGAAGAGCTGCGCTAAACAACTAACCACAAATATTATATAAACACACTAGTATAATTAAATACATATTGTAATATACATATTGTAATATACATATTGTAATATACATATTGTAATATACATATTGTAATATACATATTGTAATATACATATTGTAATATAC
>Ga0302300_1000645_pt1 | contig 23368 bp, 31 predicted proteins | sample III_Palsa_E1_1_FD_198756 | JGI IMG/M metagenome (GOLD analysis project Ga0302300, IMG submission 198756) | Peat permafrost microbial communities from Stordalen Mire near Abisko, Sweden - III_Palsa_E1_1 | ecosystem: Environmental > Terrestrial > Soil > Palsa > Peat permafrost | place: Sweden... | reverse complement strand
AAAGTTTTTTAGAAATTTCAAAAACTATATTAACCCTTACAAGCCATCCCGAATTTTTTAACCGATTTTTTAAAAAATTTTCTAGCAAACAATGCCCCTGAATCACATAATTCTTCTAAAGGAACTTCATTGCGGATTTTAAGAGGACTTGAGAGACCTTTTCTCCATTTTGTATAAGTTAAATATTTTGCATTAATATTATTTTGAAATTCTGCTGGATTTAATCTCTCCAATAAAAATAAAATTGGATACATTTCATCTGGACAATGTGAAGAAATTTGATCACTTTCATAATATAATTGTCTTACTAAATCATAATTATTCTCAATTTCTATAAAGATTTTGGCTATATATCTATTTAAAAGAATCCATTGATCTGCATATAAATATGATTCTCCTTTTTTTGTTAAGGTCATACTATGAATTCGAGATTTTTTTTCTACTGTTATAATTTTATAAAGATCTTTAAACGTATATAAAGGAACACAAGATCCGCTAACCAATATAAAATATTTATTATTACGATCCTCCAAGGCTTTTTTAAACATATTAACGCAAGCCGAGACTAAACTTTCACCACACCATTCAGTTTTTATAGTTTCAATTGTATTATTTATGATCCAAGGTGGCAATTTGTTAGATATAAATTTAGGATGTGCGTAAATTGAGTATTTATTGGGATTAGCATTCTTAAAAAATTGAGACCAAATATCTAAATGTTCAATTTGATCTTTTAATAAAAAACAAAACGCTATTTTTGGAGACATCTTTTATAAAGTCTTTTATAAATAGTAAATAATTTATTTACTATTTATAAAATGGTTAGAAGAAGTTATCGTAGATCTGTTAAAAAAAGATCTAATAAACGATCTAATGGTTATTTATATCATGGTAAAATGGTTCCAACAAATACTACTAAAAAACAACAAATTTTTACCGAAGTATTAATAGATGCCGATAATGCTTTAAAAGAGGCTGGTATTTCTTATCATCTTCATAGTGGTTCTGCGTTAGGGGCTATTAGATCTAATTCTTTCATAGAACATGATCATGATATTGATTTAGGGGTCTTTAGAGAAGATTATAAACGAAATTTAGTATCTATAATGAAAAAGCACGGATTTATTCAAAATGTTCAAAATGGTCTTTTAAAAAATGGTAAAGAATATACATTTACTCATATTAAAAATGATATTAATGTTGATATATTTTTAGTTTATAAAGATCGTATTAAAGATAAGACTAATAGTCATAACGATATCTTTTACGTAGCATCTTTTTATGGAAAATGTGATAATATGTTGCACGGTTTTTGCAGATGGTGGTATAGACCTTATATTCCAGAATCTGTATTAATTAATGGTTTAGAAGTTTTAACAATGCCTATAAATGCTTTAGAAGATGCTTATGGACCAAATTGGAGAATCCCGAAGGTTTTTGGATATTTTGAAGGTCTTGATCAAGGTCATTATACTAATTTAATCGATGAATAACGAAACTAAAGTGTCTTTAAGAGTGGCAAAAAAAGAAATTACAATCTATTATCGATAGATCTTATATGACAAATTTGTTAATAAGGATATCGCAAGATGTACTATTACCAAAAGAACTAGTTAAAAAAATTATTGGTTATATTTAATAAATTAAAATGCCAATAAAAAAGTCTAAAAGATCTATTCAAAGAAGATCTAAAAAAAGATCTAATAAAAAATCAGATATTTATCAAATTTTGAAACAAATGCATAACGAACTGGCATATTTTAGAAATTTATTAGAGTTTCGTTAAGAGTTCGTTAAAAGACGTTAAGAGTTCGTTAAAAGACGTTAAGAGTTCGTTAAAATTTGTTAGAGGTCTATTAAAATATTTAACAAAAAAATTCAGACCCATCCGACATATGACAATAATCTTCAAAGGTGATGTCCGTTATTGTTAAAGATCTTCTAATTGATCAACTATTTTCTAATAATGAAGATCACCATGAGTTAGAGACTCCTAAATTTTTTAAAGATGTCTATTACGAAACTACTGTCATTTCTAGCGAGGATCAAGGAAATGGTTGTGTCGCTAATGTAGTTTCTTTAAAAGATCTTGATATCGTATTAAAATGGTCTCGTTGTCCCGATGATTATTATTATTTATTAGATGAGATTAGGTATCATAACGTATTTTATTTATTAGGGCTTGCTCCGAAAATTAGACAAACTTATCGTGATTATTATAGCACTTATGTTTTCATGGATAATTTAAAAAATCTTGGATATTATTTAGTTGCCGATTTTAAATTGACTAATGAAATTATTACAGATCTTGCGAACGCCTTTATAGTATTACATGACAACTGTTTGACACATGGTGATGCACATGCCTATAATATTTTTTATAATGCTTCTTTAAGATCAGTCAAATTTATCGATTTTAGTTATGCTAAATTCCATAAAACTCGAGATATTGCATTCGAAAATGAATATTTTGAAAATGATTCGTGGCTTGATCAAGGTTTTATTTCTAAAAATTGGTATAGAATTAAAAAGAAATATCTAAAAATTATGGAAACTCGCAAATAGTTTTCTAAGTTTCGTTAAATAAATTTCTAATATAATTCGTTATACATCTTCAACAAATTTTCTATAATTCGTTATATCTTTTTGAAGATTCTCTTATAAATCCCTTAGAAAGACATATAAAAGTATTATTAAATACTCCAGATAAATTTACTAGGGATAGTAGAGGTTATAGATTATTTTAGATTTGAAGAAACAGTATTAGCGAATATATAATTAATTTCAGCATTTGTTGGGTATATAAACCTTTGGCCAAAATAATATACCTGAATTTGAAAAGCCATTATTAGCAGGATACCTATCAAACTATTGACGACGCTCGGCCAAATTATTGCGTTTAATTTGTATAATTTGAACCAAGTATATAAAAATAATACTAATAATAAAATCATTAAAATAGTCATAAAAGATATCGAATTCATATTTAAAGAAGAATCTAACTGTGTTTCTCTCTGGTCTAATACTTCGGTTTCTAAGTTTTCATTGGCAGGGGTCGAAATACTATTTAAATAATCTGACATTTGTGCTGTTTCTATTGGCACTATTAAGAAAACAAACATAAACATCTCAAATATAAATAATAACATAGCCGTTAAAAGAAATACAAAAAGACCCTTTAAAAATTCTTCATTTGACATTAGTGTTGGAAAAATGTAAGACATCTAATAATAATAAAGTTTTTATTTTATGAGTGTAAAATTTCCATCACAATCAGTTATGAATTTAATTCGTTGTAATGTTTTTTTAGATATATAATGTAAAACAGTTTTTGAAATGTCTTTTAAAAAATCTACTTGATGTGATCTAAAAAAAATAGTAGTTAAATTGGGTAGAAAATCAGTTAGTGATATTAATAATATTATAACATTGTATGTTTTATTAGTATCATGGTAATCGTGTTTATAAATAGTATCGTTATTTATTAATGAAAACTTGATAAGTTTTTTTCTATCAAATTCCATAATGATAGTATTAATATTTTTTAATTTAATCATTTCAAAAAATAAAATTTCGGTTTGGGGAATGTGTTTGACAGGATGATGTAAATAACATTTTGGTCTAATTGGTAAATAACTTAAAATTTTATTTGATAAATCTTTATTATATAAAACTGCTTTAGCAAAACTAGACATTAACGTTATTAGTCAATAACTTTTGACGTTAGACAAAATTTTGACAAGGCTGTCAATATTTTTGTTAGAGTTATAAGTTGCTAATTAGGCTTCTTAGAAAATTTCTTAACTATTATTAAAGATTTATCGGATGTCGTTATGGAATTCTATAAAAAATGAAATAATTACTTCCAATAATATTTTATTAATTTTATTAAGTGTCGTTATATTTATATTTTTTGAAATTTTATTTTATTGGTTCATAATTTCCAATCAATTAGTTTATATTTTACAAGATAAAGCATTATTACTTGCAGATGCTGCTAACGATGATCCGAGTGTTAAAAATGACATTATCGGATATTTAAATAGCGCAAATCCTGCTCAAAATGATATCTCCTCGGAAATTACTAATATTAAAAATCAAAGAATGGCTCAAAATTATCAATTAATGACAGTATATCTTTTTCCTATGTTTATCACAATTGCTTCTCTTTTGGTTTTAGTATCTCTTTATAAAATTGGTCATTATTTTATCTACGGGAAGCACCATTTATCATGGACATATTTTTACGTAATTTTTTTAACTATGTTTGTATTTTTAGTTGAAATTATATTTTATTATTTAGTTATTAATCCTTGGAAAATTATAAGTGATGCTAAATTTTTATCCGCTTTTCAAATGGCTTCTTAAGGGTTTTTGAAGGATATCTTGAAGTTTTTAAACAAAATTCTGAAAACGCTAACGTTAAATTATGATGTTGTTATAATGAATGATACGGCAAATTGTTATGCATTTACTAATGAACTAATGGAAATGGATGTCTTAAATAGAATTAGTAATTTAACTAAACAGTTAATGATGTCTAAAAAATCTCGTCAGTCATGTCTTGCTGTAATAACTGAATTACAAAACAAAGAAATTGAATATAAATGTAAAATTAACAAATTAGAAACAGATTTAAAAAATAAAGAAATTAAATTACAAGTAAAAAAGAATATTTCTGATCCAGAAATCTATGATTTTGAAAAATGGTGGGAGAAGTGGTGGGAATCTGTTATAGCAAAACCAGAAATTTCTAACGAAACTATAGAACCATTACAGTCTATTTTTAAACCAGTTGATACAGACTCTAAATATATAATTCTTTACGTATTAAAATTACAACAAGACAAATATTATGTCGGAATTACTGTTGATTTTACAAATAGACTTCAAAAACATAAAAATGGTTCTGGAGCATATTGGACTAAAAAATATCCAGTATTAGAAGTTATTTCTATTCAAAATATTTTAGAAAAACATGCAAAATTTGAAGAAACTAAATTAACCTGTGAAATGATGCTAAAATATGGTATAAACAATGTCAGAGGTGCTCAATATTGTCAATTACATGAATTTTCTGAAACTAATACAGAAGAATTTAAACAACTTAAATTTACTATTTCTCATTTTTTAGATTTAGATTATAATAAAATAAAAATTTAAAATAACGTTAGAAATTTATTAGTGAGTTATTAAATTCTATGTCAGATTTAAAAATTAATGAAAGTCTAAAATATAAATTAATACTTCGAAAAATCATTATTAGCACCTTTATGACAATTATGTTTCCTTTATTAGCGTTATTATATCTGATTGACGGAATTATAATTGCTATTGGTAAATGTTTTTCTCATTATTGCATTATTGTTTGGCGTTCTTATGATGAACCTTTGAAAAATTATATATATTATTTCAATCTTACTAAAGATATCGCTATTAATGAAAAACATAGAGATAATTTTATTGTAGATTTAAGTAGTTATAGAGATAATGACGGAGATAATGATATTCCGATGTTTGTTAGTTTGGTTAAAGAAAATGGCTATAATATTTATGGCCATCACGATGAATTTACGATAACTATTAAGGATTTTCACTAGGTTTGCTAAAGGTTTCTTTACAAAACAAAACAAATTTAAAGAAACCTTAGAGTTTTATTGGAGTTTCGTTAAGAGATGTCTAGTAAAATTGTTGCTCGTCTTAAAAATCCAGCAGATTTAGTTAAAGAACCATTAAAACCCCATGATCTAAAAATTAATAAAAAAACTAAAATATTTTTTATCTATCGTAAAACTAAAAACGTAATTATTATGACTTTATTAATGCCATATATTATACCATGTATTTTATTCGACGGAATTTACGAAATTTATTATGGGACAATTCATAGCGGCGGTGGTATAAATTTTTATATTTATGTGTTTAATATTGCTAAAAATCAAGCAATTTCTGAAAATAAAAATATCTTTATTGTTGATTTAAGCAAATTTGAATGTTCTGATATTAACATTTTCATTAAATTAATTAATGAAAATGGGTATATTATCAAAGATTCTACTAACAATAAATTTACTATTGAGTTTCCCGTCTAGCATCTTCCCAACGTTTTGCAAATTCTTCTTTAGACATTGTTTGTGGTTTTTCTGTTGTCGTTATTTTAACTCTTTTTGGTGGTGGATCCATCCCAAATTTAAACTTATTTAAACTCTTTAAAAATCTCTTTAACGATTTTTTAAAACTCTTTTTTCGAAAAGTTTTTTTCATTTATTATAGCATTTATAAAAATTCTAAAATTTATTAGGATAATTTACTTTTAATATATTGGATATCATTTTGTAAAGACATAAACATTTCTTGAGTTGGTTGTTGAGTTTGATTTGGAGTATTTGTCTTCAGCCGGCATTTACCGTTCATAAAAATTATACCGTCTGACAATTGGATTCTTGCAATAGTAGCCTGTTCAGTAATAACTGCTACAAACAATGCTGTAATAATAATAACAACAGCATAAGATATCCAATTAGAAGCAAGATGATCCATTTATTATTAGTTAATATTTTAAAAAGACATATTAGAAAATTTTTAGAGCGCTCTAAATATCAGTCGGACATCTTGTCAATATTTTATCTAGATCGGTTATACTTAAATTTTTAAAAGGTATTACTTTTAATATTGACCCTATTTTATGAGAACTTAATTCGGAATTATTAGTTCCTCTTAAAACTTGTATTGTATTGACATCATTAGCGAAGCGAGAAGTGTCGCTTAGCACTTCGTTAGCCTTCTTTAGACCTCTATTAATATTCAATAATTGCATTTGTTCGTTATCTAAAACCAATAATAGATTTTGCATCAATTTTTGAACTTTTTCTAATTTATTTGCCGTATCATTATCTATTTCTATTATATCTGATGTAGTTAGTGCATCCACATTACTTAAAATTCCGGAATCTAAACAATATACTGGTCTTTCATTTGGCCAAAACATTGTATAAGCATATGGAATCTGTGTAGAACTTTCTAAAATCCATTTAAAAGCAGGAATTCCAGAAACTATTGTATTTACTCGTTCTACAAAAGTTCCACCACCTGATATTGGTTCTTTAAATTCAATAGTATTATTAAGACCTAAATCAACTGGTTTAGTATTTTGCGGAATATATGAAACTTCTGTTTGAGTTGGGGATTGTAAGTTCCATCCAAATTTTGAAACAGTTCCCGGAAAAGCAATAGAATCTATATCGGGTTCTCCACAAACTCCATTTTCTTCTATTCCACAATGATTTAAACCACGAATTATAAAAAAATATCCGCCCCGATTTAAATTAGATGGTGGCCCTTTTCTATTAGAAAATGGTGCTAAACCACTTGTACCCCAATTATAACCATATGAGTTAAGACAGACCCAATAAGGAATATCAATTGATTCTGAACCATCTTCTGGTTTATATTCAAAAATACCCCATCCGACTATTACTATAGCATGACCGCCACGTGTTTGGCCTTTTTGAGAACTAGCATAAATTAATGATCCTACACCAGACCCTACTGGATTTTTACCGTTATATAACTGACCACCCATATTTTGTTCAGCAAATTCAAACCAATCATCATAAACCACAAAACCAGAAGTTATTGGACCTCTAGATGCAATTTCGTGTTGGATTGCTTTCATATTAGAAGGAACTTTATATACATTTTTAGCCCGAAATCTAAATAACATTGGATCGGAATATGGTAAATCTGAATCATTATTAGGTATGGCTATAGGTTGTATTGTAGAACTTTCATATTTATCTAATGTTTCTTCTATATTTTTAATATTATATTTATTTTTTACGCCATAATTTGTACAAAAACTATATTGTGGTCCTAATTGTTGATGGCAACTTGGTATTATATCTCCTTCTGACCACGAATCTAAATTATATCCAGTACAAAATGCATCCGGTATTCCAGACTGTCTAACAGAATTCCAAGCATCTATAAGAGATCCACCACCACATGCTAAAGTATTGTTTGGAGTTCCCGTTTCTGAATTATCATTAGCCATACAATCCGCACAACAACTAATAATTCGTTCTGCAGATAATGCAATTGGTTGATTAAACCACGCTAATTTTAATTTAGCAGTATCTATCGTTTTTATGGGTTTCGGTGTTTTTGATGTTGTTATTGGTATTGGAGTGTTTGTCTGTGTATTTGGTATGGGTGTATTGGGAGTATTTGTTGATATATGATTATTATCTATTGTTGAAATTGAAATATTTCTTGTTGAAGCAATTTCTGTAAATCCTTCTGAAATATCATACCAAACATCAAATGCATCTTTGGCTCTTGCGACAACTACTGGTTTATTAGATAAATTTATAGATCCTAAACTTTGAAAAATTAAAATAAATACTAATATTTGAGCAACATTATGTTTTTCACTATCTGGAACTGAAGCACTATTAAACGTATCAAAATATTTTTGAACTGCATTTGTCCATTCTTTATGAGTTATAAAACCATCTCTATCAGAATCTATATTTTTAAAAACATCATCTACAATTATTTTTCGAAATTTATATAATTCATTCAAATTACTATTAACATTATTTAAAGAACCAGCATTTATTTGAGGATATGATAAACAACCACTAACTCCACATGAATAAATATAAAAACGAGATGCTAAACACGTTGCTATGGCAAATCCAAAACAACTTGCACAATTACCCTGAAATGCGGGAATCGGCAAAGAATTTGGGTAATCTTCATTAGAACTATAAAAAGTCGGCATAGATATTATATTACCATCTAACGTATATTGAGATTTTTCAATAGTAGAAACTAAAGCCCTAAGATCTTTTGACGAAATGTCTTTTGACGACGTTTCGGAACTAGTGATATTAGTTAATGCAGCAGGTGCTCTAAATTTTATAGAGGTATTAGAAAAATATGATATCTGTTTTCTAAAAAAATAACAATAAACAATTATAGCAATTAAAAAAATAAATATTATAGATAAAATTATATAAAAAATTGGCTTCATCTCTTAATAAATATCAAGAAATTTCTAAAAGTTTTTGTCATTTTAGAAAGATCCATTGTTATCTAAACAATAGGAACAAATAAATAATATCCCTAAACTTTAACTAAATTTTAACAAACCAATGCCAAATACTTTAAGAAAACTTCTTAAAAAATATCCTGACAAACCATGGGATTATTATTGGCTATCATCTAATGAAAATTTGACGATTGATATTGTCATTAGAGATTTAAATAAAACATCTAATAACAAAACACGATCAGTATGGTATTGGAATGGATTAATACAAAATAAAAATATAAATCGTGAAGAATTATTAAAAATAGCCGAACAATATATTACCATAAAAGATTGTCAAGATCTAGATTATTTTAAAAAATATAATTCCATTACAATTAATAATATCGATGAATATATACAAAAAAATGGTCCTGTATCATCTCATGTATCATCTCGTGGGGAAACTTGGGAATGGCCTAATATATCTTATTTAGCAAACGTTTCGTTAAAAGATATCCTCTCTAGACCAGATTTACCATGGTATTGGAGACATGTTCTTTATAATAAAAACATAACTGTTAAAGATATTCTAGATAACCCTAATTTACCATGGCCTTCTATAAAAGATAACGTTATGTCTCAAAAACTATCTTTAACCTTAAAAGATATTCTAGAACATCCTGAAATTAATTGGTGGTTTCTATTTTTATCTAGACACATCAAATTAACTATCAATGATGTCCGTAATAATAAAGAACTAATGTCTGATTGGTGGTTAGCAGAAAATCCTAGTTTTACTATAAAAGATATTCAAAATAATCCAGATTTATTCCTTAACAAAACTAAAAAATTTATTTTAGGAAATCCAAATATAACTTTGTCTTATATTGAAAATAATTTAGAAGACATTAACTGGTCCTTATTATCTTGGAATCCTTTTCATATGGATCGCTATGAGAGATATCTAATGGTATTATCAAAAATTATTATCTCGGATTTAGCGGATATTATAATTAATTATGCTATTAGTGCCCATGATTATTCTAAAGAACCAGTTGCGGATTGTTTTTCAGAAGAAACTAAAATTATGTTATGGGATGGCTCTTTTTTGAGGGCATCGCTTATTAAAAAGGGTCAAAAACTCTATGGTAATGCTAAAGTTCTATGTGTCGTTATTGAGAAAAGAGATCATATGTTTTTGAAAATTTCTAAAGATACCTATATTACTCCTTGGCATCCTATTAAAGTTATTAAAAGTCCTATAGGTCTTTCTAGAACAATAGATCAAAAACGTTGGATGTTCCCTAATGAAATATTTAATAAAACCGTTATCAAAGATGTTGCTTATAATTTTGTTTTAGATTCTTATCATAAAGTACATCTTGATAACAATTCTTACGAGGCTTTAACCTTAGGTCATGGTGTTGTTGAGAGCGATATTGCAAAACATGACTTTTTCGGGACATCTTTAGTTATTGATTGTTTGAAAACTTTCGAAGGTTATGATAAAGGTTTAGTATATATTAATGGAGCAATTAGGGATCCTGTTAGTAATAGGGTTATTGGGTTTTTATGAATTATGGCCATTGTAAAACATTAATCATAGTTTCCATATATTTTCCGTGATCGTTTTTAGGAGGATTTTCTAATTCATATGTTAATGCAGTTGCTAATTTCTTTTTTTGAGCATCATTTAGATATTTATAATATATTTTTATACATTGTTTATAAGTTTCTTGATAAATATTATTTATATTATGGCCCTCTGCATATTCTTTAAATTCTCGGGTTTTATTAACAAATTTTGTTATTTTTTCAAACATAAGATCCGCAATATAGGAATATTCTAAATCTATATTTTTGAAATATCTATCAACTAATTTTTCGAATTTTTCTTGAGTCAATGGTTTTAAATATGACATAATTTTATAAGAACGAATATCTAATGGCAAATCAACATATTCTAATGGTTTTTTAGAGGTCTGTGGAGAACCATAACTATAAGATCTAATTTTTTCTCGAAGATCTCTTGGTAATTTTATTATGGATCTAGCAACAGATCGTTGGTAATCTTTATATCGTGGTTCTAGCCTTGTAGTTGCTGATTTTTCTAATTGTTTTTGAGTTCTTGTATCAATTTTATTACGGAATCGAGTTATAAGAGTATTACGAATATCTTCATTTTTAGTTGAATTAAATATAGTTCTATGTTCTATCGATTGGTTAATAGAACCACCATATTTTAAATAAATATTAATTAGGAAAAAACAAAACTCTTTAAAAATTGGTTTTTTTGAATATTGAATAAGTATTTGAATAAGAATTTCAAAAGATATTCTTGCATTATGTTTATAAAAAAATTTAATACAATTTAAATCGGATTGTGGTATGGTGTTGGTCTTGGTCTGGGTCTTGGTGTTGGTCTTGTATTGATTTATTATTGATCTTAAAATACTTGCTAGAATATAATCAATAAAACATTTAATTGCTACTTGATCTTGATTTTGAATAGGGTTTCCAAACGAATCATTAAGGACCATATTATTTAAGGACATCAAATCTAAAATTTCTTGAAAATCTTTATCTAACAAATATTTATCAGGTTTATTTCTTTGTTCATTTGCTATTAATTGAAATTTTGTCTCTAATTGAAAAACTTCAAATAATATAGATAATAATTCATAACATGTTTCCATCTAATAAATATAAATATATTAATTAGATAAAAGACAAATGGTTTCTTATATCATTTTTAGACAATTTTATATGACTAATTCCGCTATTAGTCTTAAAGATCTATCGAGATCATCCAAATTAAATTTAGTATGTATTACTAACGATATAAATAAAATTCCGTATAAAAAAATATTTATCAGTCATCTAAAAGAACTATTTGATAATTATCCAGAAGAATATTCTGAATTAAGGAATGTCATTGATAAAAAAAGTTATTATTTATTTAAAAATTTTAAAGAAAATTCTGGAATTTATTTTATTATGAAATTTAAAAATTCAAATATAATAAATTTTAACGGACTTATTTTTAAGGATATCTATAAAATTTATACTTTACGAGACCTAATTAGAGGTCCTGAAAAATATTATCTAAAAAAACACATTACTAAAATTCTTCAATATTTTTTACCAAGAGATATGATTTTGGTTATTTTTGGTTATTTGGCGATCTAAGAGTTTCGTTATAATATTTATTTAACGAATCCGCAAAATGTATTATTTGACCTCCCATAAATGCACATGGCCTTTTACTAATTATAAAAGAAACTGCTTCTTGTGGGGACATATTATTATATTTTATTAGATAAACTGCTAATATACTAGGGCTTCTTGACATTTCGACTGCACAAAAATTATGGTATACGTAGAGATACATTATTTGATAAATATCTTAATAAACCTCAGAATTATAAAGAATACACTTTTAGAACATTAGGACATCCGTATTGGAATCCACCAAAAACATATATGAGAAATAAACAACTTGATAATGCACGTGTAAATTATTTTTTGAAGGTAGAAAATACTAAAGATAATACAATCACATATCATCATAGTATAATAGATGTTGCAATAAGTTTATTTTCAGATAAAGATAAAGAAACAACAACTAGAGCGATAATGAAAAAAGTTAATAATGGAGCTAATCCAACAATTTTAAAAGATTATACTTTTAGAAAATTAGACACTTGTGGAGAACTAGTCCATTCAGATGGAACAATTGTACAATTAGAATAAATTTACAGATCTACGTAAATTTTATTTATTTTATGTAAATGGAACGTCCAAGAGGACCATCAAATTCTCTTATAATTTTTGCAAGAGAAGTAAGAGCCGAAGTTCAACAAGCAAATCCTGGTCTGACTGATCAAGAAATTGTAAGATTATTAGCTAATATGTGGTCAAGAATGAGTCTAGAAGAGCGAGCACCTTATAGTGAACTTGCTAGAGAAGATATATTAAGATATAATCAGGAAATGGCTATCTGGCAGGCTCAGCTCACGCCTCTTCTGGCAACTGCATTTGCTGGACAAGAAATGGATACTTTTGAAATTCATCAACCTTGGCGAACGCGTCATCGCACCAGTCCACCTACTCTACCTACTCTACCAAGACTTACTTTAGAAGATAAGATGTTAGCTACTGGACGATCAGACCAAATATGCCAGATTTGTCAAGGTGAATTAAATAAACCAGATGAATTGGGTCTAGATTTATATAACGTTGTTGTTATAAAATTGATTAAATGTAGACATAAATTTCATAAGCAATGTATTTTAAATTGGGCATCAAGTAGAAGAAAAGTGGATTCAAATGGAAATCCAGCAATTAGTTGTCCAGTTTGTAGAATACTTTCATTTGGAAAAAGATTACGCAAATCACGTAAACGTAAATCAGGCAAACGTAAATCAGGCAAACGCAAATAATTATGTCGTTACTAAAGTCTGTAAAATTGTTTTTCCATATTCTTTAGCTTCTATACATTTAAGTTTTCTTTCTGGAGTCAATAATGTACATGTATCCCAATATTCTTGGTTAAAACTCCCCTTTTTTAATGCAAGTTGTCTTTGTTCATCTGTTAAATTAACATTTCTCATTTGGCCAGAAGGAGGACAATTTAATGCAGCAACTATTAATACTATATTTCCTGGTTCATAATTGCCTAATGAATTAATACGTTCAATAGAAATTCTGTATTTGTGTTTTATAGTTGGATAAATAGGAATACTGCTATATGCACAACGACCTCCTTGATCAATATATAAAGATATTAAGTATTTTGCACATTCATTTATTGTTTTAAAGCAAAAATCAAATCTATTTTTTTTATTTGCATTATGCTTTGCATCTTTTGCTTTTAAATAAAAGAAATTTTTAGAATTAAAAATATTAATGGTTTGGGCATTACTTGTTAATTCTTCAATAGTTTGTTTCTGTTCTCTTAACATTACTAGTTCGTTAAATTCATTGGTTGTAAATTTTCCAAATTGGTCGTCATTAACATTAAGAAATTGGGGTTTAATAATATAATTTTCTTCATATCCTTTATTATCTATTCTATCAAATGTAGCAGAATTGTAATATCCGCCTGTTAAATCTATCGGAAATTTTAAAGTTCCAATAATGTACTAAAATTGGTTTATTATTATGGATAAATTCTACTGCTGTTGAAATTTGTTTATAAAATTCAGGATTTGCATCAGGATTGTCGTTATTAGTCATAACTATGACGTCAATAGAAATCCGAAGTTGATTAATTTTTTCTTTATAAAATGGCAGATCTTTTGAACAATTAAGGACTGCTTTAATATTTTTATCTTCGTATATATTTAAATTTGATGCAACTGTTTTATTAGTTAGATAGATATTTGGTAATATTTCAGAAAGGATATCAGTATTCATTATAACAAAATTACAGAATATATTTAAATTTTTTAAACGTTTTTTTGACGTTGTTTGAAATTTTGATCTTGTCTAATTATAAAGTATGATCCCTTTAAGAGCCCCAATACCAAAATCCAATAATTTAAATGAAATAAATCAATTATTAAGACAAAATAATATTTTAAAAATTTGTTATTATATAGAAAATGTTTTTTTGAGACATTTTAATATAGATCAAGTATTTATTATGGAAGATGGTAGGTGTATGAGGTTAATTATTTTAGCCTTACTAATAAAATCTAACTTTGGTAAAAAATATAACGAAGAATGTTTGGAAATATTAGATATTCTTATCAATCGTTATGGTGCTGATATTAATATGGCTTATGAAACATCCGAAAGAAAATATATAACTTTAAACGTAATTTACTGTATCTTTAGATTTCGTGTTTATTTAAATATAGATAATTGGTTAAAATATTTTTTCGATAAGGGTTCTAAATTTCCTCGTATGGGTCTTATAATTGCGGTACAACTTTATAATAAAAAAAATTTATCTAAAAAAACCTTTATGTATATGTTAAATAAATGTCCATCGAAATTTTTGAATGAATATAATGCCTCTTATGAAACGGTTTATAATATATCTAATCCAGAAATGAAAAAATATCTACGAATCCGTTATAAAAATAAAATAGATATTAGGGAACCATTAGAAATCGATGAAGATGAAACTTTAATTCGATTAAGAATGCGAGAACCAGTATTTAAAATTATTCACGATAATGCTGGATTTGGTTAAAAAATATCTAATAGGTTTCTTGAAAGTATTTTAGAAGGGTTTCTTGAAAGTATTTTAGAAGGGTTTCTTGAAAGTATTTTAGAAGTTTAGCGACAAATGCGGTTTCGCTAACGCTTCTCTGTTCGTAATTTCTCGCATATATTCTAACAATCTTTCAACTTAATGGTTGCCCCGGATTGGCCATTTTTAACTACTTTTCGATAAATTTTTGTTTTTGGTTAGAAATATGTTAAAAGTAGTTAAAAGTAGTGAAAAAGTAGTGAAAAATGGCCAATCCGGGGCAACCATTAAGTTGAAAGATTATTAGAATATATGCGAGAAATTACGAACAGAGAAGCGTTAGCGAAACTGCATTTGTCGCTAAACTTCTAAAATACTTTCAAGAAACCCTTCTAAAATACTTTCAAGAAACCCTTTCAAGAAACTTCAGAAACCCTCTAAAATACTTTCTAACTTACTATTAGAGGGCCATGACAACACTTTATCCAAAAGTTATAAATATTAACAATTATAAATTAGTTTATATAAAAACTTCTAATAAAGCAACTAGAGTCCAATCCATAATTATCGAAGATACCTTAAAATTTATTATTATAAACCAATAGTTATATTTATAGCGTCGTCTTCATTATTTTCGTCAGATTTAATTTCTAACATATTTAAACCTTTTAAACGCTGATTATTTAGCAAAAAAATTTATACTTCATTATAAATGAGACTTAAAACTGAATTATATAAAAAAGAACAGGATATTATAGTTAGTAAAATCATAAATATTTTAAATCTAACTAACAATACAACAACTTTATATGAAATTGATTTAAATAAAAATAAAATTATGGAACTTATACCAGATATTAGAAAATATTTTTCTTTTTCAAGTATAACAGGTGCTTCTAAACCTCGAAATTTAGAGAGACCATGGCTATCTATTATTAAACAAATATTAAGACCCTATTATTTTATTTCAAGTCAGGATCATAGAATTTATAAAGAAAATAATGAAGTTATAAGAACTATAATTTATAAATTTACAAAAAAATAAATGCGTTAATTTTTATAAAATAAAAATATAAGGTAATAGAAATGAAAAAAAAGAAAGAACCAGACCCTACTATCGTTCATACAGATTTTTTTAAGTCTGTTAAAGTGCCATTACAACATGTCCTTAAAAATCCTGATATAAATATCAAAAAGATTTATGATACAGTTGTTATGGCTAATAAAATAGTTTCTAATACTCTTATGTTTATGAAGTTATACATTTTACACTATTATAAAGTACATAATATATTACCGCCTATCAACAAAGAGTTTATTAATTCTTGTATGAAAATTTTATGTACTCCCAAAACATCTAAAGGTAGAAAACCTAAACAAGAAACTAAAGATCTCAAGGACACCCTAACAACGTTCTATAACGAACATTATAGACCTCTAATTGTAGAAGACGTCCTAGAATATACTCACATGAATACTATTTTAGACTATCTAACTACCGACATACTAACAATGTATGAAAATAATATTAAACTTCACTATTCTAAATATGTTGAACGTTATGTTAATATTATGTGGAAAAAAAAGTTTTTTATTGATAAAATTAGAAGAATGAATATTACCTCAAAAGAAAAAACTAGTAGAATTTATCAACTTACTCATCAACTTAAAAAAATTAAAAATGATTTATTAACTGTAGAAGATACTAAAATGAAGTCTTTTGGATTTTATCACGAGTGGATTATTAAACAAAGAACTCTTATTAGACCTAATAAAGTTTTTGCTAAAAATAATTTATTTTATGATATTGAATGTGATCCTTTTGATTACCTACCTAATATGATGTTTATGATGACTCAATTAGAATCAGAAGATTTAAAAATGTTTAACGTATTTCCATTAAGATCTGAAATTGTTCCTAAACATCTAACTTTAGACACGACAACGTTAATACATCTATTGATGACTAATAAACAAGGTGCTAAGAGTGATTATTTACGAGAGGGTAATCTAAAAAGAAATGAAGATAAAATATGGGCTTTTTTCTTTAGAACTGAAAGACAATGTTTTAAAAAGAATAAGTATTCGTTTCATCATATGATAGAAACAGATGGTGTATCTTGTTCTATTTTACTAATAAGAAAAGACTTAGTCGGTCTTAAAAATTTACCAAAACACTTAAATAATAATGAATTATATTTAGATCAAGAAAATATAGAACTTTTACAAAATAAGAAAATTATAGCAATTGATCCGGGTTTATGTGATTTAATTTATTGTACTGAGGGTTCTTCTAAAGACTCCAAAACATTTAGATATTCCCAAGATCAAAGAAGAAAAGAAACTAAATCTAAAAAGTATAGTAAAATTATCTTAGAATTTAAAAAGGAAATTATCAATGGTCTATCGGTTATAGATCATGAAACAGAAATGTCAAACTATAATAAAAAGACATTATCTATAGAAAATTTTAAAGAATATATCTTTCAAAAATCAAAACTTAATCATATATTAGAACCCTTTTACAACAAATATATTTTCCGTAAATTAAAACTTAATGGATATTTAAATATTAAAAAATCAGAACAAAGAATGATAAATAATTTTAAGAAGATATTTGATATTAAAGACCCTAAGGACGTTCTTGTATGTTTTGGTGATTTTGAACAAAAACAACATATGAAATTTAAAGAACCTACTAAGGGTGTTGGATTTCGTAAGTTATTTAGAGCAAATGGATTTAAAGTATATTTAGTTGATGAATTTAGAACCAGTTGTAGATGTTCTAACTGTTGTGGAGAAACTGCAAAATTTATGGTAAGGACAAACCCTAAACCATATAAAGACAATTCTATCTTAGTACATGGGCTTCTTCGTTGTAAAAACGAATGTAGAGGTCTATGGAACCGAGATCGGAATGGTTCCTCAAACATTTATAAAATATGTAATAATATAGTTTCTGGATTAGAAAGACCTTTATATTTAAGTAGGTCTCAATCAGAAACTTTAATTACAACACAGGTAGGTTAAACGACCTATCATAATCAAAATTTACATGATCTAAATTGTTATAACCATAACTCTTGATCAAACTTTAAAAAGTTAGAGTGCAAAAATCAGCGTTTTAAATTTTTAAAGGTGTAAAAAAAATAAATAATATAAAATCTGTAAATTTATTAATTAAAAAATTATTTAATTTCGAAACAGTAGTTATTAGTTATCAAGGACTTCGAAAAATTTTCTAAGGTCTTCTATACGTCTTACTTAAGACATAACAAATTCTAAAGAACCCTTTGTCAGTAGTTATTAGGTCATAAAAGTTTCGTTAATATGTCATTTGTATTCGCGAATGGATTAGGTTTTTCTGTATCAAAAAGTTATAATAATCCTTATGACGCTTTTCAAAACCGAGATTTTAAAAATAACTTATGTATTGTTTCTGACAACCATGTAATAAAGATATTAGATAATAATTTGATCTCAATAAAATGGGCTTTATCATGTGCAAAACACGTTCTACATATATTTGAAGAACAATATCCTAATGACAAAAGACCTCGAAAAGCCATTGAAGCCGCATCTAATTGGATTAGAGATCCTTCTGAACAAAATAGAAAGGCTTGTATAGATGTTGGTGATGATACTGATATAGATATAAAGTTAGGATATGAGAATTATTATGTTGCTAGGGCTGCTTTTGATACTACTAAGGCTGTTGAGGAGACTTTGTATTATACAGATTATACAAATTATGCTTCTGTTTATGCTCTTTATGCTACCGCTAGTGCTGCTTTTGCTTCTCCAAATAAATCTTTAGAAATTAAATGGCAACGTAAAAAACTTAATCAAATAGTTTATGAAGAAGTTTTAGTATTGTTGGTTAGATCTCAATATCATCGAATTAATAAAAAATTAGTTAGAAAAATACCTAAAGAACTTCTTGAATATATTGCATCTTTTATAACTGGTTAAAACTTATGTTGGCAATATGGTGCTCCTAAAATAAACATACATTTTTTAGTATGCGGACAGTTTTGTGATATATGTGATTTTCTTGTTGGAATTATATGTGAAGTGTCTTTTGAGACTTCTTTAATTCGATATTCAGGAAATATTGTATAATCTGAAATACGTTCTAACGAAACTAAAGTGTCTTCTAACGAAACTAAAGTGTCTTCTAACGAAATAGGTTCTTTAAATAATTTTATAGCAGATAAATAATCAGGAAATACTTCAGAAATTTTGAAATTTTTTAGGATATCCATTTGAGTATTAGCGTCATGTTCGCAAAATCGATTTACAGATGACCAATCTTTTCTATGAATATATTTACATGGTTTAGAATGGTGGCATTGATTCATAGTCGTTAAACCTGCAACATTTTTTTGAAGATAATCGAGATAACTTTTAGTAAATTCTTCTTCTGTTATTGTCGAACTAAATGACATCATTGGCATGATTAATGACATCTTAATAGAATTAGTTAATAAATTATCAGAATTTTCCAAACGCTATTAAAATTATAAAACTGGTTCAGTAGAACATCAACGCATAACAAAAGTTAATAGATTTTTAAATGATATGTCATTTATTGATGGAACCTCTTTTATAAATTATGCTAAATGTTCTGATATGTCCTCAAGACAAATAATTATGTTTTTAAATAAATATAGCCAATTACGCAATTTATATAATGACGTCAATATGTTAAATTATCTAGCGTTAAAATGTGGTCCTCGTATTATACCTAAACAAATTTACCTATACGTAGTTGATTATATTTGTGATTATGTTCATAATATACCAGTTATTCATAAATTTGATATTGAAACTTTTATCCAATTTTATAAATTTTTTATAAAAGCGGGTCATAAAAATGAATTAAGTTCAAAACATATTAATAGTATATTTGTTCAATATGCTGAGAATAGTCTTCTTTTAGAAAAACAACGACTAATTGCTCTAACACAAATGTCTAAGAAAAAAGGAATACCTTCTGAAATTAATAGGGAAATCTCTGGTTATATTTGATAACAAATTTTATCAGACACTTTAGTTTCGCCAAGAAACCTTTATGATCCTAGAAACATTTAATCAAAATAGAGATCATACAGTAGATTTAATTACATTAGCGAATGGTTCTGATATAGAAGAACTTAAGACAAATTTGTGTTTTGAACTTAGGGGATTTTTCATAAAAACCATTTATAAATACACTAATTTACCAAAAGAAAATTTAATTTGGAGAGATTATTGTGAGAGATTAGAAGAAGATATAAATTGGTTATTAATGGAATTTTTTAAGGTCAATACAATATTGTTTGATAATAATAGAAAAATAATAGCAGTGTTTTTATGGAATGGCGCGGATTATCTCATATCTGCTTTATTTACCTATTTACATTTAGATAAGGAAATTGCGAATATCATTTATAGAGATGTTCTAAAACTTATGAAAAATAATAGAAAACTTTTATTAAGATCAAAAATTGGTTGGGATTTAAGTAATCATGTTGTTTCTTTTTTATCATTAATTTAGAAACTTATTAACAAATTTTTGAGGACCTTTAGAGGTCTTATAGTTATGACGTCATAGTTATGACTAATAACGTTATGACAGACTGTTCGAAATGTTTTAAAAAAACTTCTGAATATTATACACCAAAAACTTGTCTTTTTTATCAAAAACCAACCTGTCTTCATTCCTCTTTTAATAAAAATTGTATATTTTGTATTCAAGATTTCTCAAATAAAAAATATAATAATTGTTCTATGAAATTTTGTAAGATATGTTGGGATTCTTTTTTTGAAGATCCCCTAAATAATTTAAGATGTCCTAAATGTCTTATTGAATATGAAGTTGAAAAAGTTTTAATGACGACGACGCTTAGTTGAAAATCTTCTATTTTTTATAAATGGAATTCTTTTTTCTTTAGATAAATATTTTCCAATATGTCTAATTATATCTTTATTTAATTTATTACTCTTATCTAAAGTGTCAAATCCAGAACCAGTATCATATACATTTTGAAAATTTGAGTTTAATTTGCTATTTAATCTTTTGAGATCTGTTTTAATACCATTAATTTGTGAATCTAATACACTCATAACCATAACATTATGATTCTGTCCTAATCCTAAACGAATTACTTCTTGTTTTGTTTTAAGCATTACTCCATATGCATATAATAATGATGCGGGATCCATCTTAACGAAACTAAAGTGTCTTTTAAATGTCTTTTAAATATCTTTTAAATGTCTTTTAAATATCTTTTAAATATCTTTTAAATATCTTTTAAATATCTTTTAAATTAACAAATAAATTTTTTAGAAATCTTCTAACTATTTTGACTATTTTGCTGATCGCTAGATTTAATACCAAAAATTAAAACATGATCTCTTGTCATAAAATCATACTTTTGTGGAATGCCGCCCGCTTTTACACCGATCTTACAAAAATTAATAGTTAATGTAGATAATTTACCCTGAACTGGAGATAATTCTAATTTCTTAATATCATAATCTTGACCCTTTTGAGGAGTATTATAGCCTTGTTGAGCCCAAAATGTTCCTTTTGTTATAAGACCATTTAAATAATTAACATTTGTCCCGCTTTGATCGCTCAATGTATTAGTTCCTGTAGTATTAGTTATAACATTAGGGTTATTAGGGCTAAATAATATAGTACCAAATGCTCGATTTAAAGTCGGATCTTCGGATTCTAATCTTTCATATGCATTAGATCCCGAATAAAATTTAATTATAACAAAATCTGGACTATCTGTTAGACAATAATCCCATTGTGCTCTATAACCGGTTCCGCCAAAAATTAAAGTATCAGCCATTACCGTTATTGCAGTTATTGTGGCAGGTACAAATTGATCAGACCAATCAAATCCTAATAAAGTATGAGCATTTCTAGATTCATTAGGTCCTGATGCCCATAATAAAGCCCATTCAGCACTATTAACGTTGGTTATCTGAATTCTATTAAATTGAGTAGCATTTGTATCAGAATTTTCTGGAGATCCCGAAATAGCACCAATTTGAGGATATTGTGATACTAAACTAACTGAAAAAGGACCGCTAGTTGAACCATGTACATAAGTTCCAGAAACTGCATAATTCATCGCATCTTGAATTTCTAAAATAAGTCCAGAAGGATATAAAATAGGTGTAGTAGTATCTATATTACCTCCAATAGAGTATTGCCCCGGTCTCAAATAAGCACTATAATGAGTTCCTACAGTAGCGGTTAAGATTGCAACTGAACCTCCTTTAGTAGTAGCGGTGCTTGATGTTGCTTTAATATTTTGAATTGGGGGACTAGATACTGTTATTCGTGGTAGATTAGTATATCCAGATCCAGCGTTAGTTATATTAATACCTACGATCTGACCAGAAACAGTATTAACAATTGCAGTGGCGGTCGCTTGAGTTCCTCCTACTGGTGGTTGGCTAATAGTAATTGTTGGTAAAGGTGAATTGGTATATCCAGCACCACCATAAACAATTTTAATAGAAGTTATAGTAGATCCGATAGAAAAATCAATATATTGGTTTGTTGAATGAACGTTATATGATGTATTAGGGATAATAGCACCTTTTAATTCAATACTAGATACATTTTTATAAACTTGTCCTAAATCCACTTGATAATATGAAGGATCTGGATAAAGATTTGTATCACGTTGAGTGCTTGAAATTACAAATGTATGTTCGGGGACTACTATTTGATCAAAAACTTGCGTAACTCTTTCTGGTCCTGAAAAATCATTAAATTGTTTTTGTGGCACGTCATTAGTAAAAAACGGGCTAGAATTTTTGTAATCAATTGCGTTAATAAATTGTTGATTTGAATTGGGATCTGGATTGTATTGATAATTTGGGTTAGACATCTGTTAAAGGTTCTTTAAAGGGTATTAAGATATCTTTTTAAATACTTTTATTATTTTTTAAAAATATCTAACAATTATCTAAAAGTTATCTAAAAAGTTATCTAAAAAGTTATCTAAAAAGTTATCTAAAAAGTTATCTAAAAAGTTATCTAAAAAGTTATCTAAAAAGTTATCTAAAAAGTTATCTAAAAAGTTATCTAAAAAGTTATCTAAAAAGTTATCTAAAAAGTT
>Ga0302300_1000644_pt1 | contig 23373 bp, 9 predicted proteins | sample III_Palsa_E1_1_FD_198756 | JGI IMG/M metagenome (GOLD analysis project Ga0302300, IMG submission 198756) | Peat permafrost microbial communities from Stordalen Mire near Abisko, Sweden - III_Palsa_E1_1 | ecosystem: Environmental > Terrestrial > Soil > Palsa > Peat permafrost | place: Sweden... | reverse complement strand
TAACTTGTTTATTGTTAACTTGTTTATTGTTAACTTGTTTATTGTTAACTTGTTTATTGTTAACTTGTTTATTGTTAACTTGTTTATTGTTAACTTGTTTATTGTTAACTTGTTTATTGTTAACTTTTTTATTGTTAACTTGTTTATTGTTAACTTGTTTATTGTTAACTTGTTTATTGTTAACTTGTTTATTGTTAACTTGTTTATTGTTAACTTGTTTATTGTTAACTTGTTTATTGTTAACATTTGTGTGTGTTATAAACAAAATATAGTATGTAATGTGGTAACAGTTAATGTTATGTAAGTAATAATTAGTTATATCTCTACCATTGTTGGATTTTGTAACATGGTTATGTGTCTCATTCAAACATTTTTAATTTTAAGTATTCTAACTACTCAATCATATATATATATGTAATACTATTCTTCCCTAACTATTGGTTACTTCACCATATATTCCATATCTTTTTAATCTCTACCTATGTAATATAAATATTGTATTAATATTAATACTATATGATGTACATTGTTTATTATACAACATAACATAAAATATGTTTTAGTAGTTTTATATCTTGTAATTGTATTGATTATTGTCATACAACATTTCGTACTATTGAGTAGCTTACTAATTTTGGTATTTTAGTATCTCAATATGTATTTTTAATATATAGAAATGGATAGTAAAGATGGGAAAATCGGAAGATAGAGGGGGGGGGTAATATAATTTATAAAATACAAATAAAAACAAGGTAATAGTTATATCTCACTATAATATATATTTTTGTAATGATTGTTGGTATAATATCAACCACAAAGTTATCATTATGTTGTTAAATATGTAATTTTAATGTCTATTTAGAATTACAATTATTACACCATCTATATATGTTAAAGGTACTAATTTTTAACTGTTGTAACTATTAGATTTTATTTTTCAATATGGTTCGAGTTGTACACACAATGTATAACTAGCTAAATTTTAAACAATATTATGGTAATAGTAGATAGTTATTATTTAATTTGTATTAATATCTGATTGTAACTATATCCAAATATTATTAACAGTATTATTTCTGTAATTTATTGTTATAATAAGTTGTGATATTACAATATTGTATTGTTATGATAAGATATATATATATTTAACAATATTAAATTACCAACATTCTTGTTATTTAGTAATATTGCGGTCTTCGGGATTTCGATAGTTTAGAGGATAGAAAATACGGATTAAACATGTCTAATATGTGTAACATACAAGATAAACAAATATATCTTAACAAAATTGTTTATCTTGTATGTTACACATATGTATTTTTTTTGCCATCATAATACAAGTTGTAAATTTATGTTGTAATAATAATATTACAAGTCCAAATGGTAGTTTATAATAGTTGTAACACAAAATAATATAAACTTGTGAGATACCAGTAATTGTTTAAATGTGGTATAACTAAAGTACATTAACAAACTGGTAATAACATATTAAAATATAAACGAGTGTTATTATATATGTTAGTGTATGCAAAAGTTGGAGTTAAAATCTCTAATGACAAAAGTAATTACAAGTGTTAAAATAAGTAATCTACTCCATATACAACATAATGTTGTACATTTTAAAGTTTTTCGAAATGTATGAAAATGTATGGAAATGTTAACACTATACGATCTAATATGAAAGTGTGTTATATCGTATGGTATATCAACTAGAGTTAAAATTTTGTATGTACGACATACATATATACAAGAGGAAAAGTTGGATATACCAGTAACACATTGTGAGATGTATTAAATGCAATAAATAATTTACATCTTTAGTAGTAAATTGTTTGATATTGGAATGTGTTTGTTTTTATTGGTTGTGTTGTTAACCCATATTTCGTGTTAACAATACATGTTTATTATAACAACGTAAATTTAACGTATACACAAATAATCATATATACATATTACTGTTAACTAGTTACTGTGTTAGTAACAATCCATTGTTTTAATCAACATGTAACTTATTTTAGTATATTAATTATTTAAAATGATAATATGTTAATCTGTCTTATCCTCTTCTTTTTCTTCTTCTTCTAATTAAGATGTTGTTCTTGTTGTTTTACATTTGGTACCATGTAGTAGTTAAATTAATATGTTTCATGATCTGGATGAAAGTAACATAAAATAGTTAACGTATAATTATACACACATTTACATTCATACAACAAGTATTGTTATTAAAAGTAACATGTATACATGTTGTAATTTATCCTTCGTAGTATAGAGAAAGGTATGTGTTATCAAACATACATATGTTGTTGAAGATATTGTAATGTACAAATATTTTAATCTTTAGTTATTAGACATAATGTACATTTGTAAGTATTAACTAATCTACCATTACCACTCTATCTAAGATAATTTAATCTGTGAAACAAATAACAATGTTGGGTTAACTAGATTGGAATAGATTACTAGTCAAACATAAATATAACATACGTATTATGTTTTAAATATTCAACGACACATATACATATATGTTGTTAATAATTAATATTACTACTATACACACAATTATAATAAACATATAATTAACCTACTTTGTATTAGTATCTGTTGTTGTTGTTTTAATGTCTTGGTTGTTGTTTTAATGTCTTGGTTGTTGTTTTAATGTCTTGGTTGTTGTTTTAATGTCTTGGTTGTTGTTTTAATGTCTTGGTTGTTGTTTTAATGTCTGTATGTATGTTTACTATTTTGTAACACTTACATATATCTGGATTACCAAAAATAACACAAAACAAAGTATATGTTGGATGGTTAACATTTGCATATTGTTGTAATAGTACAGATATTAGAATAGTGATTAGTATTAACATTAATTTGGTTTAGTGTTGTGTTAATAGGAGACAAAACAAAACTTTATATGTACAAAGTATTAGTTGTAACTATATTTTATATGCACATACAACATTATACAACAGATATTAATATTACTACTTATGGTATACTTTGTTTAATCAATTAACACATTAAACATTATGTTGTTACTTGAAACATGTTATATTTAACCAATATATTTACCAGTTGAATGTAAATACAAATATGTTACAATTAAATAGTAGAAGACAAGATAAACACTTGTAACTGTAACTGTAACTGCACAATTTTAATTTAGTATAGAATGGTTCTATACTTATTACCATTAAAGGAACTTAATACTTTTATTTTTACAGGTAGATATGGTTTGTTTAATTTTTGTAAAAATATGTCTACTTCAAACTAGTCATTAAAAATGAGACATTGGATTACCTCTCCCTCTCCCTCCTCCTCCTCCTCCTAACTACAGTGATCATAGAACTGTCCTATACTAAATTAGTGTTACATATTCGTAGTAACAAATGTATTTGTTATGTTTATTTTCAAAGCTAGACTTTTTGGGGTGACATATTTTTGTAAAAATTAAACACTATATATATGTCTAGACCAAAAACAAAACAAAATAGGTAAGTATTATTGTTATAAGTATGTATAATCTTAATTTAATATACGATGGTTTAACACTTGTTTGCACTAAAGGACACTTATACCTTTATTTTTTAGGCAAGACATGTTTTACATATTTTTTACAAAAACATATTACCCAATGACTAACCTTAAAATAAACATAACAAATGTATTAGTAGCAACAAATATATAATTGTAATTATAATTATAATTTAGTATAGAATAGTCCTATACTTGTATATACTAAAGAGTGTAAATACTTGTATTTTTTAGGTGTGTATAAATTTTTAGTTTAAACATCTTACTGTATGTTAAAATCACAAGGTTTAAATAATCATACCTTGGGCAGTTAAAATTATAAGGTTAATACTACACCATCTATGAGATATCTTTGTTTAATTCTTACAACCTTAATTTCTTTCTCTATAATAAGATAAGTTAAAATTAACCTTATAATTTTAACTATACAGTATATTTTTGTATCTCCAATCTTTCTTTGTAGTATTCCAGGTTATGTTTAATCTAGTAATTTTAACATTTCCAACATACTATTGTTTAACTTCACCTAGATAAGTAACTATAAGATATATTTGTTTACACAAGTAATAATTTAGTTAAGTAAAGTTAAACAATAGTATGTTAGAGATATTTTTGGTTTAACCAATTTAAACCAAAGAATACCTCAAAGAGGTTAAAGATGTAAAATTAACATTAGCCTATCTGAGACAGATTAAAAAGTACAATATTAAAAATACAAGATTAAAACAAAGATATCCTAGAAACATTTTTTGTTATCAATATACCTCATATACTAACACTGCTAGTATAAATAATATCTCTCTCTCCTTTTCTTCTCTTCATAGAAATTTTGTGTAGTTACAATAACCTTATCTCTATCTCTTCCTCCCCAAAGATTTTATATTCTTAGATTATGTATGGTAGAATATTATTAACTTTGTTGACAAAAGATGTATACTGATTAAACAAATCATCCTATTATATGTTAATTTGACATTATTAATTTTAACATGAGATAGTGTTAACACCGTTAAACCAAGATAGTTTCGAGATACTTGGATAAAGTAAGATAAAACAAATACATATTAGATATATTAGAACTACTTGTTTAATATAGGTATTTTTAAAATCTCTTGGATATGTAGTAGGAGCAAACAAAAGTAGCTTGATTAAACAAGAATAAAATAATTATACAATACAAACAAAACTTATGTATTTTATCATGAATGTTACAACTTTACTTTAGTATAGGATATGCTTCTATATTCATTGTTGTTAAAGTTATCACCTAAGGTATTATTTTGACGACTAGTCGGGAGTTAAACATGTTTTTAGTAAAAAATGTGCAAAACATGTTTACCTGTAAATTAAAACATAACAATTATACTCACAGTGACGAGTGTATGTATGCGTGATCTTACTTTAATATAGGATACACTTCTATACTCATTGTTACTAGGGACATATCAAGGTGTTGTTTTTTGGTCCATACATGTTTTGTATATTTTTTACCAAAAATATGTTTACTCTTACTAGTAACTAAAAAGAAAGCTTTATGTTATCCTTGGTGTCAATGAGTGTAGAAGTTCATTCCATATTAAAGTAACATTTTATACACTGGTTATAACAAATACAGTCATCATGTTTTATTTTAATGACTAGTACAAATAAACATATTTTTGGTAAAAAATATACAAAACATATCTAGACCAAAAAACAATACCTTGATATATCTCTATTGGTAAATGAGTATAGAACGGTTCTACATCAAATTAATGTTACACACTCATAACAGCATATATCACTACTATACTTTGTTTTGATGTCTAGTCAGGAAATTACATGTTTTACAAAAAATATGTTTATACTTACTAACTCTAAAAATACTACCTTAGGTAATAACCTTAACAACAATGAGTATAGAACGGTTCTATACTAAAATAAAATTATACAAAGGTTGTTACTACAATTATTTCTACTATTATTTATTTAACCATACTACATTTGTGTATGTTTTTTAATCTAATAACTTTAAGATGTGCTAGATATTGTCTTCGCTTATTTAAATAACACAAACACACCCTAAAGTACTTTCGACTAACATATATGTTAGTTAAAAGAATCTTGTCCAGATGTGGGAAGGAATAGGATTACAATAATTAAACCAATCATGTATTTATTGTTATGAATAGAAATATTATTTCTATTGTGTTTAATAACATAAACTTATAACTACTTTGTTTGTTTAAAACATGTTAAAAAGGTCAGAAGAATCAAAGGTTAAATTAAATTATTGTATGTATTACATATATACATAGAAGTTAAAGATACGATAATTTAAAAAATGTCATGTAATACATTTGTATACAAATGTTTAGTACATCTCCCAATAATAAGATATCTATGAGTACATATAAATTATGTTTAAACATAATTAACCTTCGTCATTTCATATAAGAAGATATTAAAAATATGATGTACAAGTAAAAATATGTAACAACAAGATTACAAATACAAGATAAAACATTGTATGTATTTAATATATTATACCCTGATATATATATATATTTACTTTAACCCTTCTTGGATGAATTAAATGGAGTGACAATGAAGATGAGGATGAGGGTGATGATGAGGAGAGAGATGATAACACATGTTTGCTTCACATGTCAACATTTCCACATTTCCACGCTTTAACATGTTTACTATGTTTTAATTTATATCTTTGACAGTACAGAGTTAATTTAACTCTTGTTATTTTTTGTATATACTAAAACATGTAATAAATATGGTAACAAGAGTTGGATCCAATATCAAACACATATACGCATTAAACAAACGTAAAGGAAACAACCTTGTATTTTTTACTATCATAACATAAACAATATAAAGCTATTAATATTACATATAGTGTGTAATGATTATTAAAAATATCATCCATCACAAACATGATTATGTATATATATGTTGTATACATGAAACATGTAACTAAGCAAGTGTAATTATAACATACAATATGTTATAATAATGAATATTACTACCATTCATTGTCTCCAGACAATATAAGGTTACAAATAAATAGACTGTATACCAGATCCTTATTATAATCAAAACACACAAAAATATTACTATTACCATATATCTTGCAAATTCACATATTTTTGGTAATAATATTTTGTGGGATTTCTTAAACTTACGGTTACTTAAAAATATGTAGTTGAGTACAATTACAAAGATTACACACCAACTACATATTTTTAAGTAACCGTAAGTTTAAGAAATCCCACAAAATATTATTACCAAAATTTAACCTTTCCACATATATATATTCAGTTGCATTATTGTTTTTATTGTCTTAATTTCAACAATACTCTAATTGTATTAATACACTGTGTATTAATAATATATAAAAATCTAATCTTCTAGTTGCCATGATTATAATATTGTTAGTTATTTATATACATCTTACTAATCTTACATGACACTATACATTAACAAATATTAATAGTAGTTATTAATACGGTTAGGCTCCTTACACACAAATAAAACACATTATAAGTGTAAAGATCATGTACTTGTCTAATATTAACAATAACACTGTTTGGGTTAATCAACATAATATAGAAGACAGATGATAGTGACAAATATTACATCTTGAAGAGATAAAACACATTCAATGATATGTAGGTTATTATCCATACCCCAACATCGTTGTAAACTTTTTGGATTTACAAGAGAAATAGGATTATAATTCACTCAAAGCAGTACATTATGTACTATTTAATGCTATAATACTAACCAGTGCTCAATTTGTCATACTGGGTTTTATGTTTGTGTGTACTTAAATTGTTTGAAACAAGTAGATATTAAAATAAGTTATGTGTTGAATGTATATATATATATATATATAGATGAGATACAATTTAGTAGTAAACAGTTTTATTAGTGTATAAGTTTGTATTTAATAATGTAGTATTAACCTATCTCATGTTTAAACACCAATATGTCATTACAATATGTCATTACAATATGTTGTATTACTAGTTAGATTAGTAATGTTTTAATGTTCATCCAACACCCCAACTAGTAATACAATACCGAATATAAATAACAAAATATATTATTACTTACAATAATATATTTTGTTATTTATATTCGGTATTGTTTGTGTGTTAGTTGGAATAACCCAATTTGTAATTTGAATTAAAATGATGTAACATAGTTAGTGTATGTAATTACATTTATACAATAAGTGTGTATGTGTATTAAAAAAATAAAGTATACATAAGTATAATTTATTTTGTACGATAAAGGTATGTATAGTTAAGTACATATGTAATTTAAAATACTATCTATCCTTGTATGTCTAATTTTTACATCTGTTAGGTGATATAAAATATGGATTCAAATATAAATTGTAACATAAACCAATAGTGGTTACAGTGCGTCATGATATATTATAACTCCACATCCCAACAAAAAACACACTTCAAAAGTGTGTCTATACTTGAGTTAACATATTAATATACTATTTACATGTTTAAGTTTGTTTTGTATTTTAACTCTGATGTTAACAATGTTAACTAGATTACTATTGTGTTGTTTACCTCTTAACATTACATATCTTTGTTATTGTATACCAGTCACTAGTCACCAATCACCAATCAAACGAAAGATAGTAAAATTAAAAACACTAATCATAATAACTAGGTATTTGTAACATATTCATATTTACTGCATATTTGTATTGTATTTTTAATGGTAATTATATTAAGTAATGTAATGTCTGTCAATAACATAAATGTGTAAACACTCTATAACATAAATGTGTAAACACTCTATAACATAAATGTGTAAACACTCTATAACATAAATGTGTAAACACTCTATAACATAAATTGTATCTAATAATTATATTTGTAGACATCATGTATTATGTTTGGTACATACAAACACAAACTATGTACATACAAATTATGTACATAAAAGTAACCTATTTATTGTTGGTATTAACCATTACCATATTTTGTATTGTGTAACTACTATTGTTAATGTTAATAATACAAAATATGGTAATTGTTACCTAACATAAATTATGTAATATTATCTTTATCTTTACTATATATTTTGGAGTAACACCTACTCTACGAGATGAACAATAATATTACATTGATAGCATAATATGTATAGTATTAATTACACATATATAATAAAGATGTTGTATTTAAGACAGTTAACAACATTTACACATAGTATTAATTATTAATACCGTTATAATTACGTCATAGTAAATATATAATTAACATATGTTTGGTTATTAAGACATATTTGTAATGATTATGTGTATCCATAATCCCCAAAAGTAACATAAGATAATATACATGTAATAAATGGTTGGTATTTGTATTTTGCTGTATGTGTTAGTAAAGATAGTAATTGTATTAACATGGTTAATACCAACTTGGTTTTAATGTTGTATTATTGGGAGTAGAATAGAACATTGTTTACAATTGTGTTAATTGTGTTCGTAATTATGTATGTAATAACATACACACTAATAGGATTAAAATTAACACAATGAGAATGATTCATATAATGTGTACTAAAGATATTTCGTTCAAGTAAGTAGTTTATAACAAAGGTATTATTACCAACAAAATTTCATGGAGAGATACATATCTGTTGGTAACAACATACTTGAAATAGACAACATGTTGTTACCAACATATATGTATCTTTGGGAAATCTTTGTTTGTTTAAGGTAGATTATATTCTATCTTGTTTAACCTAGATACCTTAGAGATGTTCATCTTGACAAAAATACATGTTAGTTAAAAACAAGTATACCTCTTGTTTTTAACTAACATGTATAATCTTAATCTTAGTATAGAATAGTTCTACATTCATTGACATTAAAGAGTATTGTTACTCTGTATTTTTACATGTAGATATGGTTTTACATATTTTTACCAAAAAAATGTCTAACTTAACTGGTTCGGAAAATAAAAGTATAAACATTCCTTAACACTAACGAGTATAGAATTATCCTATACTAAATTAAAGTTATAAACATCTGTAGTAACAAGTGTATCTCTTACCTTTTATTTTAATGACAAAGTAGGTGTAGATATATTTTTCTGTAAAGTTAACATAGTTATGTTTAATACATGTTTATCTTCTTATGTACATATATTTTTAGTTTATCTGTAAAATAAAGGATAAGAATTTTACTTGTTACTGCATTTATTGTAACTTTATTTTAGTATGCAATTATTCTATATTTGTGTGTGTTAAGGTTATTATAAAGTATAGTAATTATACTTGTTACTATGATTATATACATATATGTACTTAATTTAGTATGATCCTAATCTATACTCATTGGTGTTAAAGACATTATAAAGTTTTATTTTAGTGACTAGTAAGAGTAGACATATTTTTTGTAAAATTATGTAAAACCATATCTAGACATAAAAATAAAACCTTATAGTAATCTTAACACATGCAAGTATGGAATGGTTCCATACTAAATTAAGTATTTATATATACTTATAGTAACAAGTATACTTACCATACTTTATTTTTAGTGACTAGACAGGATACACATATTTTTGGTAAAAAACATACAAAACATGTTTGGTCTAAAAAACCATACACTAAAATACCTTTAGTACCAATGAGTATAGAGATAGACTATATTAAATTAAAATTGTATAATATTTGTAATGACAAGCATATTTACTACTGTGGGTTAATTAAATAATTTTAAAACACTCTTTGTTTAACTTTACCTAGTTAAGTTATCTTAAACTTCTTCTCACTCAACCAACATGTTGGTTAACAATAAATATTTTAACCTTGTAGTTGTGTGTGTTCTCTATTCTATCTAACATGTGTTTATTACTTAACCAAGATACATGTATGTTTAAAAGAAATTATCTTGGAGTATATATATATATATATATATATCTCTCTTACTTAAATAAAGTTTAAAGTAACCTCGTTATAAGAGTTAAAGAGATTACAAGATTAAAACAAAGATGTGTTGGATAGATTAACAATTGTATGATAGGGTTAAACTTCCGTGAAGCATATTATCTTAACCTTGTAATTTTGTAATTTTGACTCATTTAAATATATTATACTTCTAACCCTAAAGTTCGTAGCTTGTCTCAAAAAAGAGTCTAACTTCAACTTGTTCAGAGGAGGTAAAAAATATAAGATTAAAAATATCCCACTCAACAAAAGTTAAAGCTACTTACTTAAAGTAATATACTTCATAGAATGTAATCCTAATCTCCTATGTTTTTAACCTCCTATAATTTAATTTCCTATATTTTTAACCTCTCCTGAAAATGTTGTGTTAAATATGCTTAAACAAATATGTATTGGTAATATAGAAGTTAAAAAGGTTTACATGTATTCGTACTTTAAGTTATTTGGTTAAATAGTAACAGCAAATGTATTTGTAGTAACAAACATTACAACACTATTTTATTTGTTAGACTAGACACACACATGTCTTGTATATTTTTTACCAAAAATATGTCATGACAAGCCCATGTATACTATTTTATCTTCATCTTAATAATTAGATGGGATAGTCTAAATATGTATGTGTAACTAAGGGACAGTTGAACTATGAAGAATTTTTTGTTCCAGACATATTTTTGGTAAAATTAAACAAAAATATGTTCAACCCAAAAAGAAACAAAGTATGTGTATTCCCTTGATATTAATGAGTATAGAACTATTCTGTACTAAAAAACTAAAGTTGTATTTACTTGTTATAATAAATATAGTCTTTATTTACACCATTTGGTTGACACAACTAGAACTTATTCAAACATACCACTGGTATACCCCCTCTCACTCAACCAAAGTTAGGATTAACCTGTATCACAAAACACCGAAGATACTCACTTGAAGTAATTTACACTTTAGGGAGAGTGGAATTGTTCTTTTAAAAGTAGTGTACACTAAAGATATTGTTACCATCACCTATCCATAAAGTGTTTGATTGGTAACAATATAATTAATATGTATAATATTTGTTTAAAGGAATAACTTTAATCTACCTTAGGTGGATCATTTCGAATGGATGTATGTTTGACACATGTGTGACAAGTTAATCATGGTCCTGGTTGAGTGAGAGGGTGTATACCAGTAGTATTATTGGTTAAACCAAAAACTAGTACCATTACATTTTACATGAATTAGAGATAATTTCTTGTGATGTGTCTCTAATATTACGTTGGTAATATACCTAGTAGGGAATTATGTTTAACATTGTATGTTTGTCCTATCTTGGATGAGTTATTATTAACCTGTAATTATTAACCTTTTTAAGACCGACTATTCCAAGTAAACACCTGTAACCTACATTACAAAGGTTAACAATTACAGAATTAACATTAACCCATTTCTTTACGATGTTGTAGATTAAAAATTAAAGGATTAAAATTATCTTACTTAAATAAACAATATGTGTTAGTTGTTACTAACAAAGAATTTATATAAATGCATTAATAAAACAACTAACATATATTGTTTGTTCAAGTAAACAACTCTAACCTCTTTAAGGTAAATTAGTAAACAAATCTAGTTGGTTAAACAAAATTAAACAAAGATTATCCTGTTGGATAACAAGTATAAAATTATATATGTTATTGTAAGTGTTACAATATTAATTTAGTATATAACAGTTCTATACTAAATTAACACTACAATATCTATTGTAACAAGAAACTACCTAATTGTATAGTAAAGATATACTTGTTAACAACTACATTGGAGATTCTCAACCAAACAAAAATGTAGTAGTTGTACTAGATCAAACACAATCAAATAAACAAATGTGTGATGGGTGAAGTTAATCATAACAAATACCATCAACATATATATATATCTATATTCCTCATACAACATGGGTTACAAATAACTATATTGTATATTAAATACCTATTACTGTTAAAATGTATAAATACAATATTAATATTGTATTTTGTACACACACATATATGTGTATTTACTTATGTAATCATACAGTCATAAATTGTATATATGTATATATTTATTATTTCAGATGAGATATTAAAAAAGTACAATATATGAGTAACAAACGAATTAATTAAGTAATACATATACAAATACTTATTCTTCTTTCCATACAAATATAAATATTTGGCTTTATTGGGTTAGTAATTCTTTCTACATATCTCTCATCTCGTACCAAATGATTTTGTTATATAGTTGTCAGACAACTATACACTATAATGTTTAACAATGTACCATATCTTTAATATTGTTTACTCTCCTACTTTTTTATTCCTAGTGTATTATTCTCTCTCACTCTCTTTCAACTCTTTCATTGTAATCTTTATCTTATCTACTTCTTTCTGTCGCATTTTCTTGTTTTGTTACCACACAATAAATATTACTCTATTCAGTGAGAATTAACGTTTACATTCCAACAGTTACAACTCTAAACGAAATCTCTATTCCATATATTAAACATTGTTATAAACCATAACATATTAACAATGTAATTTTAAATGTATATCCAATTTGTATTTGTATATTTATTCCCTTGATGAGAAGAATAGAAATGGTAGTAATAATGGTAAGAATGAGAAAACATTAACATGTCTACACTCTTTAATTTATAGTAATAGTAATAATAACAATATTATTATAGTTTTAATTACTAATATATTACACATAACATTGTTTTAGTATATTTTAATTCCACACGTAATTATGTGTTACAATAACGCACAAACATAATGGATAATATATTGGTGACTAGTGTAAAGGTTAAACTTCTTTTTATTATTTGTTGTACAGATAGATGTTGTCAAAGGTAAAGAGGTGTAGGTCAATGGGTTGTAACTAACAACTAATATTGGTTGTTAATAGAAATTTAGCGATGTGTTAATAATACAACATATTGTTTATTGTAACCAAAGATATACATATCCCTTGGATATGTAATATTTTACCACACACATTGTTATCTATGTATGATAGATGTTAACAAGTAACATGTTACTTGTTAATAACATCAACACTGTCTGGCAACCAAAGAACAAAGTCACGAACAATACCGGTTTTTTGAACATTAAAAGGAACGTTAAGATGAACATTGTACTCCTCACCATCACCATTAACGTATACACAATCAAACATGTCACCATTACACTTGTGAACTAGGAAGATATACTTGACTTCAACAGTAGGTGGCATGAAGGCGGTTTGGGGCTTGTCAATAACAAACTTTTTCTTCTTCTTATCATTGTTGTTAACAACAAGAAGTTGGTTCTTACCAACAGTACCTAAAATGGTCAAATGACCCAAAGGATTTTCAACCTCGTTGCTAATTCCCTTACCCTTATTAACATATACGTTAGTTAACAACTTCTTGCCAGCTACGACAACCTCAGTAGTAACTGTTGGTTCATGTTTACTCTTCTTACCGTTACTAGCCTGGTCTTTAACACCAGTTTCTCCTAACAACACAGTTGATGATACATCATCTGTATGCTGGACAAGCTTTAGTTTAACAATAGCATAAAATGGCTGAATTGGTGTGGTAGTAAGTTCAAAAGGTAACTGCTTGTTGAGCCAAGACCACAATGAAGAATTTTCGCTGACCTCAAGACTGTCAAGTAGAGACCTTGAGTTGTTAGCAGCAAAGGATACCTCATAAGGTCTATCTTGCAACTTCTCACTGTTAAGGTGATACTTCTTATCCTTGGTTTTGATTTTATTATTTTGATCATCATCATCATCGTTACCATCACTGTTACCGCTACTACCTGATTTTAGGGCATTAAAACCAGCAGCACGAACTACCTTCTTGTACTCTTGGTAACCGACAAGTTGTTTAACCTTCTTCGGTGTTCGAACAGTGATCATTTCACTATCACAGAATTGAAGGTAATCACGCTCCTTAACTAGACCATTTTCAATTGCCTTCCCAACTGTCATCCTGGTATCATCATATACAGTAATCTCCTTCTCAACAGCACAATATTGAGATACAATTTTGAAGTTCGAATTTGCCAGTCGTTCACGGGTCAAGAATTGATCTGGACTTGGGGGATTAACAATTGCAACTAAAGACATTATTATTTATGCTTTTTCTTTTGATTTGCAGATGTTTTTAAACTAGTAAAAATTCCGGAACAAGTAAGTTTTTTATTCGGTTAAAAATATAAATATTTTATATTTCAATTTTGGTGTTGTATTTTTGATACAAAATTATTACATACACATATATAACGTCCTATGTTGTGTCGAATAACAACATATAAAATATTATCGTACAACCTTACATGTAGTCAACATACATATGTATATTCAATACATTTATTAGTATTTTAATATATCAACAGCAACAACATATGTATTAGTTGACATATTAAAACACTAGTACAAAAACAAATAGATAAACAGATGATATAATATGTATTAGATAATAACATTACATATACATAATTATGTATAAAATATATTTTGATAAATCAGGTAGAGAGGAGAAGAAAGGAGAGAGGAGAGAGGAGAGAGGAGAGAGGAGAGAGGAGAGAGGAGAGAGGAGAGAGGAGAGAGTGAATAAATGCGAAGCTAAATAACTGTAACAGCAATTACATAATATATGTAAGGTATCTGTGATAATAAGTCTCACAAGCAGTAGGTTGAGTTGACTAATAATCTATAAATGTTATGTATTCTATATATGTTAATATTACTTACATTTACAAAATGTTGTGGATAGTTATTTACACGAATTTTATGTAATCACATACAGATATATTGGAATGAAGGAATGAAGGAAGTGAGGCAATGAAGGAAGTGAGGCAATGAAGGAAGTAAGGGAGGAAATGAAGGAGATGGAAGAATATAGAGGGATAAGAGAGAATGGAAATATTACAAATAGTAACTTCTGTTACTAGATATATTAATATAACTATATAAAATAACAATAATAAATTTATGTTATTTATTTATTTGTGTATATTTTAATTTTAGCAGACATTTATTATCGTAATAAATGTATATAATTTATGTGTATGTTGTGTAACATATTATTGTGTGAATAATTTAATGTTTTCAATGTACTACAATAGACATCAAATAACTACTATTTGATGTATATTTTCGTAGATAATAGGCTTACCATATACATTGTTATTTTCTTTTACATGATTTTTAAATACACTTACCTAATTTTAAAATTTTTACCATATTACTATTTTTTATATATTAAAAGTATATTGTAAAGTTGTAAAATTAAATATAATGTTGTAAAGATTAAAAAGAATATGTATTGTATACATATTGTGTTTATTGTTGGTATGGTAAAAATATAATATATTATTGTACATATTAGTGCAAAAAACAATATAAAATATGAGTATGAGTATAATAATTGGCATATTATTAATATAATTTGTTGCATTGTGCAACAAACAATGTTGTTGTTTTATATATTTTTATTTTGTTATGGTATTTTTTATATTTTATACAATTTAATTATTTTAACACTCTTGTTATATAATATACATTTTCTACTTGGAATGAAAGAAGTCGAAGGAAGAAAATAGAGACAGTGAGTAATGGAATGATAAGGGAAGGAGGGGGGAGAAGGAAGGGAAAGGAAGAATAGAATAAATAAAATTATATGTCAAAAAATACATAAAATTCGTGTAAACAATGATCCACTATAATAATGTAATAACACAAGTATTATAATACTAATATATTTTGTTATTAACTTTAACATTCATATGTTTACATGTTTACGTTGTGGATTATTATTTGCATAAATTTATGTAATTAACATTAATTTTAATACATAAATTTTCTTACTTTCCTCCCTCCCCTCTTTTCCTTCTTTCTCTTTACCTCCATTCACGAATGGAGATGTGTTACACTAATAAACATTTTCGTTAAATTATCTTAACAATGTTACTTTAATGGTTGAGTTCGTTTAACATAATTTAACGAAAATGTTTATTGGTATAACACTTTTAATTATTTTACTCTTCTCTACTATCTTTTATCTTTCATCCATTAATAAACAAATTACAACATGACTATTTGCGACGAGCGCAGAGTAGGCAACCATCCGCAAATATACTATGTAATTATATATAACACTACTTTTCCACTTCTCACTATCCCTCCCCATCCCTCCCTCTTATCCTTCTTCATCCTATTCAAGATTATAAAATACTCATAATATTGGTATTTTATAATTACTGTATATTATAATTGGGGTGTGTTGGTATACTTTAAATTTACAGGTATGTAAGATAATTACAACACTTGGTGAGTATATCATGGTTATCATAATAAAATTATGTATTGAATACACTACATTGTATAAATACACTATTAAGTACCTTTAATTTTACAGTTATTTTTTGGTATGGTGAATTTTCTCACTAAAACCAAAAATATGTCAAACCAATATTTTACCTGTAAATTTAAAGGTATGTAATGTCCCACTATAATACTTAGTGAGTATATCACGGTCATCATACTAAAATTATGTATCAGATACACTATATAATATATTGGGAAACTACATACCTTTAATTTTACAGTTATTTTTTGGTTTGACATATTTTCTCACAAAAACCAAAAATATGTCAAACCAAAAAATTACCTGTAATTTTAAAGTATATCAATACCACACTATATTATATAGTGTATCTGATACATAATTTTAGTATTATGACCGTAATATACTCACTAAGTATTATAGTTGGATATCATATATCTTTAAAATTACATGTTTACCTGAAAAAAATAAGATAATTGAATAAGTATAATATACTTGATGTATTTAATTTTTATATATATATATATACCTTTTTTAAGGTAGTGTGTGTTATGTATATAAACATACTTCTTTATATTACTTTGAGAAAAAACATATACATATACATATACATATACATATATGTATATTAAATAGTAATATTAGTATTGATAATTATATAAAATGTTAAAATAGTACAAACTATGATATTATATATATATATAGTTAACATTATATCCATACATACAACCAATGTTAATTGTGATTTAACATACAATACACCATTATTCATATCTTGTTATAATACATAATTTACTAATACAAATTTATTTTCCACAATACATTGTAACAATGTATTATACAGTATAGATGTCTTTCTTCTTTTCATCCCTGCTCCATCCAATTTCTTCTCTACTCACTTATTTCTTTATCCACCTTTTTCTTATCACGTAATTATACTAGTATAATTACACAAAATTCGTGCAAGCAACTATCCACGATGATTGTGTAATTATCAATAGTATTGATATTAGTATCAATACTATTAAAATATACACATATGAACATATGATCATAGTGGATGGTATTGTTTACATTAATTTTGTGTAATTATTGTGATGTGTCATATGGTAAGAAAAAAGGTAAATAGAGGGGAGGTGGGAGGGGATAATAAAGACAAATAAAGTGAAGAGAAATAAGAGATACTAGATAACTAATAGTTGTGTTATTACACATACACAATTTATTATTTGTAGTTAATATATTTATAGATTATTATTATTATTATTATACACACTTGGAGTGAATAAAAATGGGTTAGTAAGTAACGTAAATAAATAAATAAGATAATCACCTGTCATATTGTAATGTTGATGATGATGATGATGATGATGATAACTGTGAACTGGAATACTGTTGATTTACAGTATCAATTAACCATTCCTGACCATGTTTATAACCAATCTTCCAAACTACGATACACAATACAAGGAATAATATTAGTATAATAACTGGTATGGCCCGATACCAAAATGATGGTCTGCGATACCAAGGTGCTGGAAGTGGTAACAAATACTCATCATCAAGTTCAAGTTCCGACTTTGGTTTTGTTTGTGTTTGTAACCTATCACCCACTCCTCCTTGCTCTTGACCATCCTCACTGTAATTAACATTCTTAGGTTCCAAATAGAAGCACATCTTAGATGTGGGTGAAAATATGGGTTGCCTTTTGTCATTTAACACCAAATAACCAATATGTTTACCAGCTACTGCTATACTCACATAACCATGCTTATCGATTTGAAAATCTAATGACTCACCAGTTTTCAAACCCAACTCTTGACCACGATAACGCATCTTCATTCTCTATTTATACTAGATATTTAATAATTGTAAAATTATAATTATTACATAAATTAACATAAAATGTAAACAAATATCTCACAGTAAATAATGCATGTTTACACTACTTACAGGTGTGTTACAATAATGCAACAACAACCACTTAACACAGTAACTGTTCAACATAACCACTGTTATGTTAAAAGGGGAGAGGGAGGTAGTGTTACTTATATACTAGATTTTATTTGTGTATTGTTGGTTATATTAATTTACATAATAATTATGTAGTACAAAGAAGAAGAAAAGAAAGATGTTATTTCTGTCATAAATACAAAACATATGTTTGACATGTTATTAGTATATTGAGTGAATAAAAAATTTTGGTTTAACTAAAATTACAACTGGTTGTTAATATAATTATTATCTCTATAATGTTGGTTAACCTATTCTCACACTGACTATCGTTAGATATAAAACTGAAATGACTACTAACCGCACACACACACTCCATAACAATATTTTACAATAAATAGTTAACACATAGTAACTATGTGTTTTATGTATTATAACTTTTAATTATTAGTGGTAATAGTGTATATGTGTATATGTGTATATACTTCACTACGCATTGTTAACATATATTATTTATAACTAATCACAGTAACTGTTCATATTAAAGTTATATCCTCATCTTGTTTCATGCTTAGTATTTTCTTTGTTTCTGTCTCTCTCATACTAACTACTTTTAATTTCTTCTTACTTCACCAGTTTTAAATCTAAACTAAATTAGGACAAAGTAGAGACTCGATTACAATTGGTTATATGTATATTCTATTACAGTATATACTGCACACTGTAGAAAATATGTTATACGCTAGTGTATTTAATTTAAAATTACAATGTTAACTATTACAAGTTTTAGTATTGTATATTACAAAAGATAGTGTATTATATATGTATTCTTATAATTCCAGTAGTTGTAAATTTATTGTTATATACAAAAAATAGAATTAAACATAACATATGTAATTACAAATACACGCTAGTAGTTGTTAGTAGTAATGTAATTATTACAACACTATTTTATTTGTTCATACAAACATATTACTAAAACATTAGGTAGGGTTACAATGCTACAACACATTACATAAACCTTATGTTTGTGTGTTCTTACTTGTTGGTATTAAAGACTGGTACAACCTATAATTAGATATGTAGAAAATGCAATACCTCAATGGTTTTGTATACTTAAAACAAATTACAATCCATGATATTGTTAGTACAAATTATAATAATAATAATAATAATAATAATAATATTATAACACATAATTGTTATGTGTTAACTGGTAGTTACATTATTCCTTCTCCTCTCTTACTTCCTATACTTTTTCTCTTTCTCTCACTTGAACTTACAGAAATTTACAATAGTTAATATTATTGTTGAGTATTAACCATACTTTTTGTCTTTTTCGCTATTTACTACTTCCTTAATAATATTAAATCTTGTTTTACTTTCTCGAAAAAGTAAAAATATACAGTTACTTATATAACCAACATACACATATGTAAGAAGAGTTACATAATCCAAGAACATAACAGGTGATTTAAGTGTCATTACATGGCCATACGTGTAGGCAAGGAACCACAACATCCATGTTGATCACACATGTAATTACTTGTTTCATAATAGAATATTCTCATGAATATTGTGGATCATTGCTTACACGTATTTCCATGTAATGACACTTAAATAACAAGTAATCAACCTGTAATAGTCCAAAGATGGTCCATATCAAAACAACAAGAAACTAAAACAACTAGTCATTCAAACATTAATGTGTACCAATATAGTATTGTTGTGTAGATATAACACCTCAACATATTAAAGGTATTTTTATTTTATACAATATATATATATATATATATATATATATATATATATATTTCTCATTTGATCTGTTATCAACCAACTTATGTTTATAATAGTATGTTACATACTATTAACTATCCAACACACTCTTGTCATATACTTATTATAACTTGTTTGTGTTCTGGTTGACACAACAATACCTATTCATTAATACCATTAAACAACACTGTTATTATTCTTCCAACCAAATTATCTCTACTGTGTTGTCTGTTGTCTATCGTTTTATTGTTGTAGGTGTGAACATTGTTATCACACCTACAACATTTAACATATTCTTGTTGTAGTTGTGCTAACAACCATATTAATGTAATTCCTAATCTAAAAATTATTTCTTGTTGTCCTTCTTCTATTGTTCATTATCTTTAATACTATTATAACAAGTAACATAATAACTGTAAGTAAAACATGTTATGATTAACAACCAGATTAACACTATGAATAGTAAGTTAATTTAACATAATACCTGTTATTGTAGTGAATTTAGGTGTACTTTTTATGTTAGTCATTGTTATGAGTTATAAAAACTAATTGATATGTTGTCGACTGCAACTTAGAATTTTAACATAAAAAGTACACTGGTGAACAAGACACACATATCCACACACGTATCTATCTGAAGTAATGTTTAAGTTTCCTACTTGTAGTACTATTGTAAATTTAAGTGTAATTATTACTATTATAACTACAGTAAATAACAAATCTTATACCAATGAAGATAACAACAACTTATGTAACGTAACTATTATTTTTTAATATTATTACTGTTACTTGTTGTTATCTTCATTGACGTAAGATTATATACATCCGTTATCCATAATAACAATGTTGTTCAATGGTAATAACAATGTTGTTAAAATCTCACATCTCTAGTGAACAGACATTGGTAATTATTCATATCGAATACATAATGGTTATATATTGAAAGTACATTGTTATAATTGTGATGACATACCAGATAAACATGTGTTCACATGTACATTTAATACCACTCTAGTTGAAGACCCTTCTTGTTACCATTATGGTAGTTGCGTTCACTAATGATATGACCTTTATCATCCCATTCCTGTTGTTTACCATGAAAAATACCATGCTTGTAGTATTTTATACATTGAACAACACCATTTTCATACCAGTTTTTACGCATACCATGAATTTCACCATCGTGATAGTTGATAATACTTTTGATAGCACCGTTATTGAATCGTGTAATCTCCTTGCCTTGTTTGAAATCACCTCGATAATTACATTCGAAAATTTTTGCATGTCCATCACTGTCGGAATGTTCGATATATTGACCATGCAACTTACCATGTTTATAGTGTTTAATAATATGAATGGTATTATCATCATACCATTCTTGGTAATTACCATGGTAATTACCATGGTGATATCGACACAAACTCTGAGTATTACCATTTTTATACCAAACTTTATAATGACCATGTAATTTACCTTGGTCATAGTGCACATCATGCATCTTGGTACCATTACCATACCACTCTTCAAAATGACCATGATTAATATGAGATTCATTCGGCTGCTGAACTAAATACTTTCGATAGCGTATATTACCATTTTCATAGTACCCAATTTCTTGTCCGTTACGCAAACCATTTACATATGTACATGTATAATGTGGAGTTTTACCATCATCACCATTATACCAGGCAAAAGACTTACCATTAAATAGTTGAGATGGTCTTACTTCAATTGATTGGTTATTAACAATAGGAAAATCATCACTCGATGAACACTTAATAGGAATAATTTCTTCAACTGTTATCATATCACCAAGGTAAAAGACCATAAAATAGTATTTACCAAATAATAAAACTTTGCAATTGTTTACATTTGTTATGGCTAATAACCTACCATGTTGGTTTTGTTGATCATTATGATCATGTTGACAATAATGACTGTGTTGTTTGTCGTGATGATATGATAACCATTTGGAGATGAACTTGTGGTTTTGATACTCGAACTCTGGTAGTACACAATAAGGTAAGTTAATGAAAATTTCCTGTTGAAGTTCCAAACAACACTGTTGTTGGATTTGTTTGATGAGCTGTTGACAGTAACCATCATCATTACTGTTAATATTATGTATTAATTCCAAGATTAAAGCTGCAAAATACAGTTGACAGTCAATAAAATGATTGAACACCAGTTGGTCTAAAATTTTGTCCTTGACACACAATTTCTTATTGTTCAAGTAATTAACAAATGATGACACAATGTCTGACTCATATTTATCTGGAAGTGTAGCCTCTGTAATTTCCATATCATCAACCATATTCTTGAATAGGGTACAAATCTTGACATCTGTCTCCGATATCAAGTATTGAGTATTACCATGGTTAATAGTAAACATTTTAGTGTTATAAACACGTGTATGGTTTCACACTTCTCAACAAATGATAGCACATATACACATACACACATACGCATACACACATACACACATACACACATACACACATACACACATACGCATACACACATACACATACACACATACACATACACACATACACATATACACATACACACATACACACATAAACAATACAAACTATATCATCCAATACAACCATTAAACAACATAATTGTTAGACACAAGATAAATGTTAATTATGTTATTGTGTTACCAGACTCAATGGATGGAAACTTAGTTTAACCCAAAAACTTTCAACTTAGTTTAACCCAAAAACTTTCGACTTAGTTTAACCCAAAAACTTTCGACTTAGTTTAACCCAAAAACT
>Ga0302300_1000642_pt1 | contig 23449 bp, 34 predicted proteins | sample III_Palsa_E1_1_FD_198756 | JGI IMG/M metagenome (GOLD analysis project Ga0302300, IMG submission 198756) | Peat permafrost microbial communities from Stordalen Mire near Abisko, Sweden - III_Palsa_E1_1 | ecosystem: Environmental > Terrestrial > Soil > Palsa > Peat permafrost | place: Sweden... | reverse complement strand
AGAAAAAAACAGGTCTTAAATTAAGTCCATCAATTATTACAAACTACAAAAGCGTGTTAAAGACTTTCCAAAAGTTTGAAGCTGAAACCAAATATGAAATTACCTTTAGTTCTATTAATGAAAAGTTTTATGATATATTCATAAGCTGGTGTTACGAAAATGATTTGGCAAATAGTTACATAAATAAATTGATCAGAGTTATAAAGACGGTGGTTAATTATGCAGTTAAACTAAAAGTAACTCATACCACGGCAATTAATGACTTTGGGTATTTGGCCGAAGTTGATAATACAATAACTTTAAGCCCCGAACAATTAGACTATTTAATGCACCTTGATTTATCAAATAATAAATCTTTGGAAGTAACGAGAGATATATTTGTCTTTGGTTGCTTCGTTGGTAGTAGGGTAAGTGATCTTCTATCACTAAAAGAAGAAAATATAACTTTTGGAAATAAAATATACTACCTGAAATATAAGCCAGCTAAAACTAAAGCCGAAGATATAATAACTAAATTGCATCCCTTTGCTGTACATGTTTACAAAAAATATAAAGGCATCTACCCAACAATATTACCTCCGTTGGGACATAGAATATTCAATAGGAATTTGAAGGTATTGGGAAAACACTGCCAATGGGACGTTATGACAGTAAAGAATTTAGCTCGTAAAGGAGTTATAACTACTGAGAACTTTGAGTTTTATAAATTACTCACAACGCACGTAATGAGAAAGACGGCTATTACTACATTGCTAAGACAAGGCGTCAATGAAAACGTTGTTAAGAAGCTTTCAGGACACGCGCAGAATAGTAAGTCATTCGCTAAGTACGTCTCAATCTCTCAAAGCTATATAGATGAATCTTTAAATTTAGCTCATTCACAATTACCATTTAAACCAAAAAAATGAAAACACTGAGAAATAAATATAAGTCAAACACACAACCATTAGAGTTTGATTACACCAAGTTCATTGAGGCGGAAATATTCACGGACGTTAACTATGCCGTGAAATTAACGCACGAAATAATAAGCGAGTTTGATTTAATAGCTGAAAAATATGAGTTCGCTGAAACGCTACTATTTAAGGTAATTCAGGCGCAAAAAGAATCTGAGATAAGAGGCATATTGTATATATATATGGTTTTTTTGAATCAAATTTACTACCACTTGTTTAAGATTCAATTTTGTTTTACAGTCCCTCCTGAGTTAAAGAAGATTGGAAATAAGACTTTAAACCAGCTATGGGAACAAAGCAAAAAAGAAAATGCACAGGCGTTTTATGAATCGTTTAAAACGCCAATAGTAGAAGAAAAAGGAATAGAAGTTATTAAACGAATCTATACGGTAAAGGAATTGCAGGAGTATTTTAAATGCTCAAAATCTAAGTTATATCAACTTTTCAGAGATAACAAATTAAAGTATATAACAGACCCAACAGGTCACAGGCTGGTGAGGTTGGAAGATTTAAAGGAGTTTGAAAAAACTAATTTTAACAAATAAATTTAAGCGTCCATTCCTTCAAAAAATTCCTGCCAGCTTAAACCCAGCGCCTCGATTATTCTTTTGAGGGTCGTTAGGTTTAAGTTTTTTTCACCCCGTTCAATCTTTGTCAAGTTACTCCTATCTATGTTAAATTGCAACTGCATTTCACGGACTGAGTAACCTTTTTCTTCCCTTACTTTTCTTAGGTGCTTACCAAAATCTTTGAGGAACTTATCTTTCTCCTTTTTATTCACATGTTAAACAAGTAAAAAAAATAGAAAGTTTGGGAGTGCTAAGTAACCACCGTATAATTAAAAGATATATATTGCTGTGTACCCGTTGAATGACCATTATGAACGCATTAAACCAAATAATAAGTAAGCAAGAGCCTGGAATTTGTTGGAAAAAGATTTTGGAAATAGAAATGAGCTTGGTAGCTATAAAAAAACTAATGTATATATACTCAGAATATGGTATAAGAGTTTATATTTGGAATGTTGAGGGAAAAGAGCCTGAAAACCTCTATGAAGAAATACATGTTAAGATATATTATAAGTAAAAACTAGTTATGGAAAAAGCACACAAAAACAACACAAAAACATTTGATGAATTGACTTATGCAGAGCAGGCAAAATCAATTAATGCTCAAATTCAAAATTTGAAAAACCAAATAAATGCACACAAAGTTATAGCAGAAAAAAAAGGAAAAAAACCAAATAATTTTGTTAAGCCAATCGAAAAAATGTTAGCTAGTTTGAAATTTTAATTAAAACTATATCAATTTAGCCCCTCACACCTTCAAATATTCACCAAATAATCCTGTTTAATCTAACAGTATAAATTATCAATAAATTACTGTTAGATAAGGGGAGTTATGAGGTTGGAAAAGTCTAAGTAGGACTTTTTTAAAGCAGTTTAAAACCTTGTTTACAGCGAGTTATATAGCTTGTGGGTAAATAAGCGAGTAAAATATGCATAAAACCCAGCATATTTTACTATTAGATGAAGACAAGAAGATTACTCCGAGCACCCTATTATCAACTGTCCTAACCATTTTATTAATGGTTTGGAAACTTAGAAAAATACTCAAAAATACTAAAATAAACTGGTTAAATACTCCTATTTGGTTCGGTGCTCGAAGTAATAAGCTATCAATAGCTCTTTTACCTCAGCCCAAAAGCTTTTATTATCCTTTTTTTGAAGTCCATACGCAAGCGCCCCTCTAATCGGTGTTTTATCCTGCTGTTCCTGCTCTTTAATAATTGCCTTAATAGCCTCAATTTGATCTTTTTTAATATAAACCCAGCACTTTACTATATGTAGTTCCCAGTCATTTTGTTCTTCAGTTTTATGCATTTGAGGGTTTAATATCAGTTTATTTTCCATAGTTTTATATATTTTTAAATTGATAAGTTGCTGATTCTACTGGCAAATAGTAAACTTCCTTCCATACCTTTTTTCCAAAACCATAAGGGTGCTCAACTGTTGCGCTCTTTAAGGGCAAGAGCCTCTCACCTGACTTATAAGCGTCCCTATTATTAATTAAATAGGTTAAGTCCCAACCAAGCGTAACCCCATCGCTAAAGGTGTTAATATAGAGAGGCGTATAACCTATGTTATACCAATTAATTAATTCATCAAGTTTCATAACCTCCAAAAACCAGCCCTCCTTACTGTATTTAGCGTGGTCGTGTTCATAAGTGCGTTGCTTTGCCTCTGCAACGCACTTTGTGCCTGCGCTTAGAAAATTAAAATCAGTCTTTTCAAACCTATTTTCGTGATAATTACTATCTGTTATTAGCGGATTGCTGTTGCAAAATCGTTGAATAAATTTATACTCGATTGCATAAGCGCCCTCATTTGGACGTTTGATTTTTGGATTTGATGTTAAAATTACACTCATATATTTATCTGTTTTTTAGATAAATATGAGCGTTTTTTTAAATTATACTGTTAGATTGAAAAAATGTTCATTTTTTTGAAAATAATGGACATAAGGGCGTTATATGTCCACTTTGTTTAAACGTCCTAGTAACTCAGGGCTTTTACATAGCAACACTAGGTCAGATAACAATCCCTGTCTTTTTTTTAGACTCGCCCAGAACCATTACCCTGTGTTTTTATGAAAAATATAGGCTTGCTTCTGCTTTTCTTCGGTTCAAAAGCCCTGTAATATCAGTAAGCACTCCATTAACAACGCCTTTATCCCATTTCATAAATTCATCTTCTATTTCTTGCTTGGGGGCATTTTGGTTTATCTTGGTTAATAGCGTTGAGCTTAGGAAGTGCCCTTGACCTATGTTGAATATGAAGCTGGTAATAGCGTCGTATTGGCTCTGAGTTAATGATACTTTGACGTACTTGTTAATAATATAATCGGTTGTTTGTAAATCGTGCCTTAAAAGACTTTCAACCGCCTGTTCTGTTAGGGTCGTTGTTAATAAGGCATGTTCCGTAGTTAAATTAATAAGGTGGCCTATGCCTATTGTCCATTTACCACAACTATCACGGTAAGCCTTGTAGCGCTCGCTTTCTTCCTTTTTTAAAAAGTTAATCGTGCTTTGTTGAATCTGGGGTTGCATCTTCCTTTTGTTCTTCTTTAATAAATTCAACAAGCTCAGTGGCAACAGCCCCTATTACTACTATTACAATGGCTAAGGTTGGATTTGCCATAATGTATGTGCTTACCGCAAGCAATCCTGTAACCCCCTTGAAAAACATTGATAATCGTAATAGTAGCTTGCTCTTACCTTTGCCATAGTTTGCTAGTTTGAACTCCATATTATAAGCCGTTATGTTCGATATGATCGTTTTCTTTTGTCTTAAAAATCTTTCTCAGCGCCCAGTTGGTGAAGAACGCCGTTACGCATATAATTATAGTAGTTACTATCGTGGTTAATATGCCTGCTGGTAGTATTCCAGTTGCTATACCACCAAAGTAAGTAATAATAGACCCTGCTATAGCGAGTATATTTAATTGTAATTGGTGCATCTTATATAGCTATTATGTCCATTTGTTTATATTTCTTTTTTTACGTCCTGAATGTCAGTCTTTGCCTGTGTTTCGGCTGTTTTCGCTTCTGTTTCAACTTTTGAAACTGCTGTTTTAACCTCAGTTTCAACTTTATTGAATCCAAATAGAGATAACAGGTAGTAGAATAACTTTTTCATAGTTTTATCTATAAATAGATTCATTTTTCAAAAATCTCTCTGAATATTCTACATGCCTCTTTAATATTAGCGCAAGTCAAAAATTCCTCAACTATTATCAACTGCGTTAGAGCTTCACGCTCCAAAACATCTATTAAATCAATAGCGATGGACAAAAATGTTACATCGCAACAGTGTAAATACCCATAAATAGAACTGGAATAGTAATCCCACTCTATCTGTTTACCTATAATGAAAGATTCATTTAATATTGTCTCAGTTATGCCATTTACCAAGTGGTAAAACTCATTATTACTATAGTTTCCAGCCAAAAATTTCATATTTGATAGTAAATAGTTCTTTATTTTATCAATATTTGCGCAGGTTTCAGCGCTTTTTATTTTTTCTTTCATAATTATCTAATAGTAACTACTATAAATATGACAAATAAAGAACAATTAGATATTTTCGATTCTATTATTATTAAGAATTACGATAAAATATTGCATCATTTCAAATACCACATCTATACCAAGCAACCAAATTACCACGATACGATAGAGAGCGCTGAAGATACTTTTCAATTTACCTACTGGATGGTAAGGCGTTCTTTATTAAAAAAAGGAATAAAGGCCAATACTGAGAAGGACTTTCTGAACTACTTTTATTCGAGTTTGACCAAGAATTTGATTAATAACAACCTTGTTATTAAAAAGAAAAACAAGCACGGCGATAAGTATGTATTTGAAAAGGTTGATTTAACTAATGATAATGAGGGGTTCAAACAAGCTGAGGTAACCTCCAGTGATAAATACGATCTTGCTTTTATTGCGTTGGATGCGTTCGCAAAAAGGGAACTTTCTAACAAGGAATATCAAGTTTGGATTTTGTTTTATACGGAAAAGTTTTTAAAACAAAAAATCTCTCCTTTTGATAAAAAGAGAAAAGTTACAACCAAAAAAGACGTTATGCGAAAAGATTTAAATATGTCAATGAAAGAGTTCAACACAAACTTAAAAAACGCCAACGCTTATATCAAAAAAAACTTTGATATAAGAAAAGCTATGAATGATTTACCAGAAGAAGATTAATAAATCCTCACTATATAAAGATCAATTAATCCGTTGGATTTTATAAGTAGTGCAGTAAGGTTGTAAATTATTGTGATAGTTTAAAGCGTCTTGCGCCCCATTTCTACCACTAACCCCGTCAACGTTAACGACCCCGTTAGCAAGCGAGGTATAAACGGCGTTGCCATTCGACGGACTATTATCAGTTGGCTCAGTATAACCGCCTCCCGAACCACTTGAAAGTATAGGTAATTGTACCTGAAAGGTTCGTAAACCAGATTCAGCGCTAGTATTTAAGTGTGATAATTCACCACCTACCTCATTAAATGTAAATGTTTGGGTATTACCATTTATATCCGTGCAACCGCCTATCCCAATGGTAACCCTACCATTAAGATTTTGCGTACCATTATTCCCGTTGCATAGGGCAAACCCGTCAAAATAATCAAGTCCCTTTCCTGTATTGTCAAATAGAGGAAAGCCGTTACTATTTGTGAGACTTCCTACATAATCGAACACCTCACCAATGAATCTATTATATCTTTGGCTTAGTTTTTGAAGCGTCTTTGAGGTATATGGATTAAATTCAATATAAGAGGTCGCAGGAATAGAATTTGTTACCGTTATTTGCTTTGTGCTTAAAGCTGGCAACTCAGTTCCGTTTTGAAATTCCAAATCAGTTACAATTTGAGCGCCCTCGCTTAAATAGCAAGGATATGTTGCGCTAGTAACGCCAGAAAAGTAAACAATGTCAGTGCCATTTGTTGAGTTGTTTAAGAATACATAACCAGCGCTAATATTAACGGTGGTAGAAGCGGTAATAATATTACTTATTTCACAGCCAGACAGCACAAAGCTTTCATTTGTGAACCTATAAAGGCTCGAAAAATAAGCATTATATATTTGATCTTGCAAACAGCCTACAACTTCTTCCTCAAAAAGAGGAAAACCGCCAGCCTGAATTGGAGTTATAATTTTGTCCATTTATTTTTTTTTATCAATTCTATTGTTAATAATAATTTATCTCCCAAGTTACCCCCGCAATTGCATACTCATTTAAAGTAGCCCTTATTTGAGGCGTTGAACCTGAATATGTATTAGGAACGAATACAGTAAAGTCTTCCTGATAAGTCCCTCCAGATATTCTACTGTTTAAAAATGCCGTTGGTTGTGATTCTTTCCTACTGTATATATAGACAGTTTTATACGGCTCACTTTTACCATATATAAAAGTAGAATTATTTGTCGCCCCGCTATTATTTACAATATAAATATAAGGGCTTGTTACGGCGCTTATAATGGTGTTGTTTAAAATAGCAGTTAATACTATTTTCTGACTATTATAATGGGCTTGCTGAAAAAGCGAGGGAACGACGCTATTAAACCTATAGTTATGGTCATTTTGCAATGGAGTTGATAAAGCGGATAACCAAGCGAAATGTATTGGAGTGCGCTTGTCAGGTGGCATAAGCGCTTGCGTGGTCTGCGTATAATCAATTTGAAAGACGTTCTGAGTTGCCATTTTTTTATAGGCTTAATTGCATTGTAATTGAATCAAGTAAAGTATATCCGCTTGTCTGCTCACCAATTATATAACCTGCTTGGGTTACATACGTCCTAGTAATGACAGGATTACCAGCGCCATAAGGAGTTGAATAATTACGAGCCGTTACCGTTCCAAATTGAACGTCGTCAACTCCCTGCACAGATAAAATTGCCGTTTCGAGCCTGCTTAAATAAATTGTACCATCAAATGGCATATCAAAAAGATATTGATTGATTGCATCTATAACGTTTTGTTGTACGTCTGCTTCAACATACTGCCCATTGTAAAATATTTGAGCTGGAATATATATCTGGTCGGCAGGGTTGCTACTTACCACGATATTTATTCCACAAAAAGAAATTGCATCAAGGTAAGCGATCAAACCATTGATAGGAGAACCTGTCATAATTGGCGTAAGACTTCCAGGAGTACCACCAGCAACTTTTACAAGAACATTCCTAGCGTCGTCCTGCGTTACACTACACTGCGTAACGATAGTAGCTCCCGTGTCTATTACTGGATAATAAGGTTGGTAATTACTGTTTAATTGAACTGTATAGCCATATTGGTAATTTAAAACCTGTTGTTGCAACCATTGGGGAGTTCCAGGGGCGTTTTGAAATAGTAGATTTTGAAGTTGCGCCTGAGTTTCATCCCACATTTGTTGTTCAATTTGATAGTTAACGGCAGAAATAAAAGTCCAAAGCCTGTAATAACTAGTCTGTGATGGACTGTTGAGGTTGGCAAGTATAGCATTAGCGGTTATAGCCGTTAATATTGCATTTTGTATATCGTTTACGCTTTGAGCCATTACTTAAATAGAATATTGAATAGTAGTACCTGAAAAAGTACCGCTAGTTGGATATAAATAAGTCGTGGTATCACGATAAACTGTTTCATATTCCATTATGAAGTGGTAAATATTGGAGTGGTTAATATCCTGTTGTTCGCTCTTTCTGGTAAGCTTATTAAATCCTTGTTGCTGGTAACCTTGTAAAAGCCCGTGTACTTTCTCTTTAAGGCGTAGAATAGCCAATGAATTGTCAGTATATACTTCAGTTCCTAAGTGTATTCTGACAGTAAAAGGGTCTGTCTGTTGAACATTCAACCCAAGTTGATTGTAAGTAATAGGCGTAAATTCTATGAAGACGGCAGGCGTTACTACATATTCTTTTACTTTACTGTTTTCCCCTTCATCCCCCAAATAATCGAACTGGCTATTATATATCCCTATCTGACATATTTCATTTTGGGAGGAACCAGTTATTGTTTGTAGCTGGCTAGTTATAGCCGTGTATATTTGATAAATCATTTTTTAAATAGAATCGGGTGTAAATGTTTGATAATTCTTTTTGCGTTTGCGACTTCCAAAACTCTGCTGTTTCCTAAAAATTTACGTTTAGGTAGTCTGCTTGTGCCTTGGTTATGGTACAAACCATACGCCACGGGGTTTGAAATAGTAACCTTATTTCTTCCAATAATAGCCTTAAAAGACTTCCTTAATAATCCAGTGGCTACAAGCGTAGGCTGTCCGTTTGGCCTTTTCTTCGGCTTCCACTTTTCAAATACGCTATCTTCAAAGCCCTCTTTATTATAGTTGTCTTTGAAGAACTTCAAAGATTCATCTTTTATTTCTTCTAATAGTTTTGGCTTTTGCTTATTCCATTCAGCTATTTTTTTATCGAACTGAAACCCCTTACCAACCCTCTTAATAGTAGCGCTCATTTTTTGAATTATAAATAAAACTTATTTATAAGGAGATGAACGAAATAATTAATAAAGGACAAACGCCAACAATTCTACTGTATGGCGACATTGGAGTTAATGAGGATGGTACTGGTATATCTGGGGCAAGGGTCGCACAAGCTATTCTTGATCTTGAAAACAAAGGCTATAAAACCCTTGACGTAAGAATTAATAGTAATGGTGGTAATGTGATGGATGGTTATAGCATTTACAGCGCCATAAAGGAAAGTTCGATGTTTGTTACTACCTATAACGATGGTATGGCTGGCAGTATAGCTTCTATTATTCTTTTGGCTGGTAGTAAAGTATATGCACAGCCTTACAGTTCTATTTTAATCCACGAACCATACACAGAAGCTACGGCAACGGATAAAATAAAAAACTTACTTGAATCAACTAGAGCGTCTCTTGCCTCTATGATTTCTACGAGGTCAAAATTGCCACTAGATCAAGTTGAATCATTAATGAAAAAGGAAACAATTTTTACGGCACAAGAAGCCAAAGAACAGTACGGGCTTGTTGATGAAATACTACCTATAGATAATTTCACCAAAAAACTAGTAGAAAATTCAGTTTTAAAAAACAAATCTATTTATACGCAGGAAAATTGTGCAGTTACTATTTATAACGCCTGCAAATCCATAATTCAAAAAAAACGAATGGACAAAATAACAAACAAATTAAAGCTTCAAAATGAAGCGAGTGAAGACGCGATAGTAGAAGCTATTGAAAAGATTCAAACCAAAGATACTTCTATTGAAACCGAAAATACAGACTTGAAAGACAAGCTGGCTTTACTACAAGATGAGCTTAAAGCTTACAAAATAGAAAAAGAAAAATCTCTTGATAGAGAGGCGCTAGAGGTTGTTGAAAATGCAATTCAGTCTGGAAAATTCAAATCTGATGCAAAAGAATCAATGATAATTCTTGCAAAAAGTAACATAGAGGCTTTTAAAACAAGCTTTGGCGCAATAACGCCCACCGTGGTAAACAAACAAGCGGTAAAAATAACTGATAACATAAATTCTAATAATACAACTAAAAATTATATGACAAACAACCTTGACCTAGTAAGAGCTAGTTGGTCTTTTAAAGACTGGAGAAAAAACGATCCTTCAGGACTTAAAAAACTGGAAAAAGAACAGCCAGAAATGTACAACGCACTATTAGACATTTTCAAAAATGAAGTTAATAGTAACATCAAAAATTCAATTCAGGAAGTGAAGTTCTAAAAGTAACATCTCCAAGAAAAAATAATCAGACAATAATATTTAAACAACAATACAATAAAAAATGGCATTACTAAAAGAAATATGGGTTGAACAGATACAGGAAGTACTTTACCCTTCCAATCTATTCACCCAGTACGCAATTGATTTTTCGAGTTTTTGTAATTACAAGACAGTTCACGTCCCTTTCAATAACACTGTACCTACTATTACTATTAACCCAACCAGTTACCCTATCAATGCTGTACAAAGAACTGACGTAGACTTTACTTTCACAATCGATGGTTACGCAACCAACGCATTTTTCGTAACTGATCTTGAGCAGGCTCAGATTTCGTACAGTAAGATGAACTCTGTTATTTACAACACTGTTCAAACTCTGCAAAAAGCAATGGGCGATTATACCGCTAGTAAATGGGCTTCTACAGCTTCAAGTGCAATTACAAAAACTTCTGGTTATGCAGTAACGGCGTCAGCTCCAGGGGCAACAGGTTCAAGAAGCGCAATAACTTCTACGGATTTGATAAACCTAAAAGCGCAAATGGATAATGATAACATACCTGACGACGGACAACGTAAGTTGCTACTGCCTGTTGCTATGTATTACGAATTGCTTAACGATCCATTCATTAAACAAGCATATTCTTATGGCTCTGCCGTGTTACCTGATGGTACTGTTAAGAACATTATGGGATTTGATGTAATGAAACGTCCTACTGTTTGTTCAATAACTTCAGGAGGTTCTGTAAATGCTCTTATTACTGGATTTAGTGGTGGTACTGCAACGGATAATCTTGCTGGTATAGCTTGGCATCCACAATATACCGCCATTGCAAAGGGCGCTATTGACTTGTTTTATCAAGCAAACCATCCATTGTACCAAGGTGATGTAATGAGCGCGCTTGCTTTATTTGGAGGTACTTCAATAAGAAAAGACGGCTTGGGCGTGTATCTTATCTCTCAATAGTTAAATAATTTTTAAATAAAACTCTAAAAAAGGGGAGCGGTAATTACTTCTCTCCTTTTTTTTTAAAAAAATATAAAAAATGGCAATAGCAAAATTAACATTTAACAAACAGTCTGGCGGACTTGGTTCACCGTTGCCTGGTCAAGATCATTATTCAGGGTTTATTACCTACAATAATAGTACTCCGTCAGGTATGACCGTGAGCAACAACCAAGCGGTAATTTACCAATACCAAGATGCAATAGCATTGGGTATTAACAGTACTTCATTCCCTGTTGAATTTTACCATATAACTGAGTATTTTAGAATGCAACCACAAGGGGTTCTATATGTCTCTTTTAATAAAGTTCCAACAGGTTATACTTTTAGCGAGGTTACGGCTTTACAGTCTTTTTCCAATGGTAGCATAAGACAGGTTGCCGTTTATCAAAACAGTAAGTTATTTTCTACTTCTGACGTTTCGGCGCTTAATTCTATTGCCTCAACTTTGGAACAACAATACTACCAGCCTCTTTCTGTTCTTTATACGGCAAACTTTGGAACGGGTTCAACTTCTACTTACACAAATGTTTCAACCCTTAATTCTGGCTTTGTTTCGGTTGTTATTGGGCAGGACTTGGGGGGTACTGGTTACTCTTTATTCACGGGCTTAACATCAACATCAACCACGGGAGCGACAGTAAGTAACATTGGTTCTGTTTTGGGTTCAGTTTCATTCGCTCAGGTATCAGATAATATAGGTTGGGTTGGTAAGTTCAATCTTGATGGTACAAACCTTTTTTATGGCACGTTAGAGAACGATAGTATCGGGTTTATTGATGGGTCGCTTTATCGTACTTATTCACCTTCTGCTTTATCCGCTTTGGACGCTAACGGCTATATATTTATGAACAAGCAAGTGGGTTATGTTGGTTCTTTTAACAGTTCTGATAATACATGCACAAGCTCAAGTTCTTCTTATGATTCTATTCATAACAACAGAACGATAGATAAGGCAATAAGGACTTTAAGAGTGGCTTATGCCCCTTATTTGAACTCTCCTTTGAACTTTAACGGTGATGGTACATTAACCAGTGATACTATTTCCGCTTTTGAATCATTGGGCGAGGACGCTTTGCAAATTAATATGCAGTCTAATAATGAGATTTCTGATTTGAGCGTTACTATTGATCCATCTCAAAATGTATTATCTACTGGTAACCTTAGTATAAGTATGTCAATAATACCTATCGGATGCGCTACTACAATAACAGTAAACATAGGCTTTGTAACTTCTATTTCATAACTGTGTCATAAATAGTAAATAATACAATCAATTAAATTTATAGAGGCGTAAACAGCCTCTTTTTTTATGCCATTTCACGTGTAAAAACGCAACTTATTTATAAGTAAAAAAGAAATGGCTTTAATAAATGGTTTAGAAAATTACGCTTGGGGCGATGGCACAATAAATGTGCTTGGTAACCAGATAGTAGGCGTTCAAAAAATATCTTATACTAAGACGAGAAAAATAGAACCCATCTATGGGGCTGGCTCAAAACCTATTAGTTACGGTTATGGCAATTATGAGTTCACGGGTAAAATTACGATATTGTTTGACACATTACAACAACTTTTAGCTCTTATACCTACCCGAAATTTAATGGATATACCTAACTTTACAGTGGTATATTCTTTTCTTTCTGCTAATTTATCACCTGCGCAAGTTATCCTAAAACAGTGTCGTTTCAAAACTACAGGGTTTGACATTGCACAAGGTGATACAATGATAGGCGTTGATTTGGAATTGGTGGTAGCTGACATTCAGGAATAAAATAAATTTTAAGAAAACTGTTTTTTTCTTCATAAAATGAAGTTTTAACTTTTTTCGTAATATTTATTAAAAACAAACAAAATGGAAACTTATACAATAACTATTTCGGGCCAAACTGGACAACAGTATTCTTGCATTCTAAAAAAAGAAGTGGATAGATTTACACTAAACTCAGTATTGGGCTTTATGATGCCATTAAATGGTAATCCATCTTATATACTAGCTGGTGATATTCTGCTACAAAAACAGTGGTTGGACGGTGATTCAGAGATTAAGACAAATGAATTTTTACGCAATGGCGCATGTATGCAGGCTATACAATTAGTTGAGCTTGCGAAAGGCGAGCTAAAAAAAAATTCGATAGAAACAGAATAAGCGATAATGATGAAATAAGAAAGCAGAATGCTTTACTATCTTATATGTTTCACATACCATTCCCAGAGCAATTAAGCGACGACGAATTTGCCGACAAGTGGGAGCAATTAGTATGGGTGCGAACAATGGAAAACAAAAAAGAATAATCTTTAAAAAGGAGAGCTGTTTTATTTTTAAGTGTATAACATAATTCATAACTGTATAGCATAACTGAGTTTCCTCCACTCAGTTTTTTTTTGCCCTTTAATTAATGATACCACGAAGTTATTTATAATAAAAAAGTGGCTTCAGAAAAAGTAAATTATATTATTAGCTTGCAAGATAAGTTCAGCCCTGGACTTAAACAAGCTCAAAGTAACCTATCAGGTTTTGAATCAAAAGTAACTAAACTAAACAATCCACTTAAAGGACTTATAGGGACTTTGGGAGGGGTTGGGCTTGCTTTGGGTGCATTCGCCGTTGGTAAAGAAATATTGCAACTAGGCGCAGATATGGAGACCACGCGCGTAACCTTTTCGACATTCTTAGGCGACATTGGAAAAGCCAATGTTTTAATCCAACAGTTACAGACTTTCGCTTCCAAAACTCCTTTTGAATTTCAGGATTTAAAAAAATCCGCAACTTTACTGTTAAACTTTGGGGTTTCAGCAAATCAGATATTGCCTACACTAAAAACTCTTGGTGACTTATCTGCTGGTAGCGCTGAGAAACTTGACAGTATTACTAGCGCCTATGGCAAGATACTATCAAAGGGTAAAGCTGACCTTGAAAGTTTAAATGTACTAGTTGAGGGTGGCCAAATACCTATAATGAAACAGTTGGAAAAGCAGTATGGAGTAACGGGCGCTGAACTGAGTAAAATGATTACTAACGGTAAAGTTGGCGCTGGCGATATTCAAAAAGCTTTTGTTGGTATGACCTCCAAAGGTGGTATGTTCTTTAATATGATGGATAAGCAAAGTCAGACTTTACAAGGGCGCTGGAGTACGCTTGTAGATAATCTGAAGAACAATGGTATAAAGATAGGTGAAAGTTTAATTGAACCCTTTGGTAAGATAGTAGACGCTGGCAGTGATGCTATACAATGGCTACAGGACAATTGGAGCAATTTAAAAAGAATATTTGCGCCTCTAAAAGAAGCATTCCAACCGATAATAAATATTTTAAATGACTTACAAAAGCGTTGGCAGTCATTTAATAGTGATGGCAAAGGTACTGAAAAAATATTTAACGCCATTGGTGCGGTTATGAGTTGGCTTGCACCAGTATTTAAGGCTCTTGGAGATATAATATTTACGGTTTATGAGGCCGTTATGAAAATTATTTTTGCAATGATTGATTTTGCGGATAGAAATAAAATAGTTATAAGGTGGTTACTGTCTCTGTGGACGGTTGCAAGAAACGTATTTGTTGGCATTGCCAATATGGTAAAAGAAATATTTGGTGGAGTTGGCGATATAATTGCAGGTGCATATAATGGCTCATTTGAGCAGGTTGCAAAAGGTACTGCCAATGTAGTTAAAGCCATAGCAAATAATAATGCGTTTACCATTGGCAAGGAAGTAGTAGACGGCTTTAAGGAGGGATTTGCTTATGACGGAAAAATAAAAGATTTCTTTGGAGCAAAAAAAGGAGCGGGAGCAAAAGATGAAACCATTGAACAAATGGCGACAGATGCGGGCGGTGGTAAAGGTGGCGGTTCTGGTACTGGTGGAAAGCTTGGGAGTGATATTGGCAGTATAAGCAATGAGCGCGCTCACGGTGGCAATGTGAGTATAACGATTGAAAAGTTAATTGATAAATTTGAGATAACAACAAATAATATGACAGAGAGCAAACAGCAAATTTATAAACTGGTTGTTGAGGCTTTGGGTACTGCAATTAACGATTCTCAGAGATTACGACCTGCGTAACTAAGTATTATTTATATGAAATGCCTTGTAAGCGTTTATATAAATGCCTTTTACATTACCACCAGAACAGCCAGCTAATAATAAAAGTTTTAACCCATTTCCAAAAGGTACTGGAACGGTTGTATTTGACCAAGCAAAACTTACGCTTACAAGTTTGGGTTTGCCTCTTATAGTTAAGAAATTTCAGAACCAACAAGAACAAACCGAAACAGACACCCCTCTTTCTACTAGTTATATTGGTACGCCAGTATTCGTAGACGTTCGACTTTATCTAAATAGTGATACCTCTTTTTTGCATCCAGTGATATTGCAAACGGTACTGGTTGATGTACAACGTGAGCATAATGTTATTAGAACTTTTGTACAGGGTAGAGATTCATCAATTAAGGAATATATAAACTTGGGCGACTGGACGATAAATTTTAGGGGATTGTTGTTATCACAAACTCCTGATGTTGTGCCATTGACTGACACAAAGGCTTTAGAATATATGCTAACACAAAACCAATCTTTGGTGGTTGTTTCTAATTTCCTTAACAACATCTTCAACATTCATCAAATAGTAATTACAAGTGAATCTTTTAAAATGGTGGAAGGTATGCTTAATGCAATAGCTTATGATTTTTCGGCTTGGAGCGATGCGCCTTTGTCTTTACAATTAAAATAACATGTTTAATCTCAACAGTAAAATAACTATAGGTACTTATGTATTCGACTTTGTAACTGATATTACTATTAAAAGTTCGTGGACTTACCTAACGGACATTTGCACCATTATAATTCCGAAAAAAATAAACTTCAATGGCAAGCCAATTACAAATGGTACAAACAGCATTTTTCATAATGGCCAACGGGTAAAGATAGAACTGGGTTACAATGGAGTTTACGCAACTTACTTTGATGGTTATGTTAAAACAGTAAACCCATCACTTCCAATTACTATTGAATGTGAGGACTTAATGTATATTTTCAAAACAAAAAGTTTTTCAGCGAGCTTTAAAGATACAACCCTTTTACAACTGGTAAATTATATCATTTCGCAATATACAAGCTCTACTTTATGGCCTGCACTAACAGTAAGCAAGCAAATTCCTTCAATTGATCTTGGTAAAATAAGATTAAAGAATGTAACGGGTGCGCAGGTCTGGGACATGTTGCGGAAAGACTATGGAATAAATAGTTTCATTCGTGATGGTATGCTATACGTTGGACTTGCTTATTATCCTTCATTACAACAAACGGTAAGTTACGCTTTTGAGGACGTTATAATTGAAAATGATTTACTATTTCAAAACGCAAGCGATGTGAAAATAAAACTGAAGGTGGTTAACATCAATACTCTTACAAATAAGCAAACAAATTTTGAAGTTGGCGACGGGGATGGCGAAGAACGCACTTACTATGTTTTTGATATGCCTGACAGTTCTTTGGCGACTATTGGTAATAATGAGTTGCCAAAATACAAATACACGGGCTTTGAGGGGAGTTTCACGACCTTCTTAATGCCACAGGCAAGACACCAATACGTTTGCAATCTTTCATCCAGCGCAGTACCTGAGCGTAATGGTAACTATTTGATAAAAGAAGTTGAAACAAGATTTGGAATTGATGGAGGCAGGCAAACCATTACAGTAGATCAAAGATTAAGCTAAAATGAATATTCAGGATGCAATTAAGATATTGGCAAGTGACGATGAAGAAACATACTCATTATTGTGTACCGTTAATTCGGTTGATACAACCAATAACGTATGCGTGGTAACGCCTATAAATGGCGACCCTCAACTGTTTGACGTTAAATTCTCACCTGACAATACTAACACTGGCTTTGTTGTAATTCCTATGGTTAATTCTATTGTTATGGTTACTTTTTTAAGCAAAGAAAATGCTTTTATCAGTATGTTTTCTCAGGTTCAAAGTTACTCTTTAAAAACATCTACGGACGATTTAAACCAACTGTTAAAAGACTTGATAACTCAAATTAGTAATGTTGCAACCGCTTGTTCTGAAATAACAGTAATAGCTTCATCTTTTGGAGCGAATACCACGCAACCAGCTAATTTAGTAAGCTTCACAACTGCCGTAACTGAATTAACTACAATCTCAGGTCGGCTTGCCAACCTATTTATATAAAAAGAATATGCAGGCACAGGATTTTTTACTTGATAGTAATGGGGATTTATTAATTGAAAACGGGGATTTTGTTGTTGGCGCAAGCGATCCACAAAATATTCAAGATACAATAAACGCTTATGCAGGATATTGGAAGCAGTTCCCCACTCTTGGGGTTGGTATAGAACAGTACTTAAACTCTCCTGGGCTGGCTGGTGAATTAAAACGATTAATCACGGTGCAATTACAATCTGATGGCTTTACTGTTAACTCAATTACAGTCGATCAATTTTTTAATGTTCAAATCGATGCCACTAGACAGTAATTACCTACTTAGGGACGGACAAAATTTATTTGACGTGGCCACTTTGGTTTATGGCAGTCCAGAATATGCCTATCAGTTATTATTGGATAACTCAGGAATAACCGCAATCAATAGCGCGACAACTCAATATAGTTTGGCTTACGATTCTACTGTTATTCAAAATAACGTAACTCTTAATGTAAGTAATAACCCTTCGCCACCTTCGGCCACTACTTACTCAACTTATGAAGCTCAGAGTTTATTTGATTTGGCATTACAGGTTAATGGCGACGTATCAACGGCCTATCAATTAATGATGCAAAACGGTTTTAGAAATATGAACGCCAACGTATTTAACAATACAATAGCTCTGCCTAATGGTTATGGTAATGTTAGCGCTCAGACTTTGGTAACTTATGTAACCACAAAAGGGATTAACTTTGCTACTGCCTATCCTAAACTAGCTTTTGGAAGTGGGTTTTCCTCTGCATTCGACCAAAGGGCTTTTCATTGAAGACGCGCCAATATTTTTTTTGTCGTCTTAGCCAATACCTCTTTTTCTTCTTTACTGATACCCTTAAAGTAAGGGTGTTTTTTTGTAAAAACTTCATTCGTCTTACCTACGTTATTCCTAAATACGGGATCAACGTCTTGCTTTGATATTTTTTTATTTAACAGTAAGTTCCTGTTAACGATATTCACGGGCGTTACTGTCGCTTTTTCAAGTGCGATAACGTAGCAACGACAGTTATAATCACAAGGAGGAAAAAAAGTAAGCCAAAAATCATCTCCTACAGGTCTAATAATATCATTTAATAAACTATGGTCGTGTCTAACTCTACTATCTTCCTGCGTTTTATACTGTAAGAATGGCTTTGTTTCCTTTTCTGATTCTATCGTTTGCCACTGCCGAAACATTTCACCGCTTCGCTTCGTGGTATCGAACTCAGTCTTTAGGTGAGTATCATTGTATAACTCATTTATTTTTTTTGCCTGTTCCTTAAATGCCTCAAAGCTTATATTTGGGTTTGCTATTATTAACTGCCTTATTTCTTTCTCATTCCAAAACGCTTTGTGAACTGCAAATTGAGTTAGATTTTCTTCTACTAGTAAAGTCGTTACTTTGGTTTCAGCTTCAAACTCTTTTATTAGTGCGGATGCGATAAGCAAAGCAAGAGATTCATCAACAATAGAATCGGGTTCTTTTTTGTTGTAAACGTCCTTTGCCATTTGTTCGGCGTGAGCGTTTATAGCCGTGAAGGTTGAGCCAGTTACGTAATTGTAAATATTAGTTTCGCCACAACAACCGTTTATAGTCGCTGTGGCTTCAGAAAATTTAGAGGTGAGTAGTTTTTTAGTTCATCTTCGCTTGCTATCTCTTGTTTAAATTGCGCTGGTTGCGCTTTTGCCTCAACGGGAGTACCATACTTTTGCAAAATATAATTAGTTGGTATATCATAATAATCTAACAGTTTGCTGTCAAAAGCAAATTGTTCATCAATGGTTACCTTTTCGGTATTATCAAACTGAAAAAACAAGTTCTCAAAGCCCAACCCGTGAAAGCTCATTAATGGTAATAGCTTATCATTAACAAGCCTTGTTATAAATTGCAAGTCAGCTGAGCAGTATTCTTCTGCCGTACGTTCGTGTACTTCTGATTGGCTTCTCGAACTACCATTATCGCTTACCATTGTACCGCCAAGAACAAGTTTAGATATTTGTTCGTCAATATAACGCAACAGCGTCTCGAACATCTCTCCATTTTTTACTTTGGTTTCTATTATCTCTATTTCATCCCCTTCCGCAAACAAGCCCCAAGTACTGTTACCCATATTTTGTAACATGTTTTGCATGTTGTTGCGTAAAGATTCGTCCAGAATATTTGCAGTCTTACCAATTCTTAGAGGTACTCCAAAGCGTGAAGTTAGTTCCGCCCACGCTTGTATTGCCAATTTTTTATATAGAACATAAGGACAGACTTTATTTAGCAATCCTAATTCGTGCCTATTTTTATAAACGCACTCAATCACCCATTCACTAATAGCATTATTTGGGTCATTATAATTTGTTCCCGTAAATTGAGCGTATGTATCAACTATTATTTGAAACTCAGGGCGTACATGTTGCCTTTGTACAAGTTCAACCTCTGTGAAGTTACCGTCTACTATATCGGAAAATTGAATTAGTGAATGTCCGAAATAGGTTGAATCCAGAGCCAAATCCATAAAGTTGAAAAACCAACTATGTTTTAATAGTTCCGTTTTATCAAACAGCTCATTACCTTCCTTATCTACTACTTTAAACTCCTTTGATAAAACTTTATTTTTTCGTGTTGAAATGAGAGAAAACAAATGAGGGTCGTAAGTGATACAATCGTTATATATCATTAGCAGATTATAGCGGGTTGGGTTAACTATATTTTCCGCCATCCTCAGAGCGCTAAACCACCGTTTAGCATCAACGCTTTCTTGCCTAATTAATTGTGTTGGTATCCACTGTTTTTTTACATCAACCACGGGAGCAGGCTCATTTTTCATTTCCTGCAATTGCATCAAGCTTGATTGTTGTAATGCGTTTTTTATCGGCGCCGTTTTATTAAATATTGAGAATATATCTTTTAATGCCATTGAATCTTGTTTTAAATAAATAGTAGAAAATTTTATGCGAAATAATTATTAGAGCTTAAATAACCCGTTCCGTAACGTATTGACCATCCAGTTTGACCACTTGCGTTTGGAATAGGTGGTAAATTTGCCGTAATATCCCCTTTGGCAACCATCTTCAGCCAGTCAATAGCTTGGTTATACCTCGTTACTCGCAAGTCAGGAACTTGCCTTTGACTTATTCTACTGTGTATATGGTAAAGAGTAATATCAACTGCGTATAATACTATTTGTTGATTTCTATTATCGCCTTGCGTCCAATAAATTGTATTTGATGGATCGTTTGCAGTATTACCACTTAAATTGGAATAGAAGTATAATGTGCTTGCCGTGGTAGATGAATATACCCTGTCTCCTGCATTATAGGTTACAGTATTGCTGTATTGATTGGTATAAGCGAATATTGAACTTGTATCATACCTTTGGGTTAAATAGGAGGTCATTTCTTGCAGTGCCACAAGCTCACCCGCTGGCAGTATAGTATAATCATTATCAGTAATTAAATTAAGGTTGTCGCCTCTTATCTGCTTATTATAATCTGCTGGTTGTAAAAAGTACATTCTATTTTCTTTATAAATAACTCAGCTTATTTATAATCAAAAAGTATGTCCCATCAATTTGAGAAAGGTAAAGCCCCAAAGGGAGGCAGGCCAAAGGGTGCCAAAAACAAGGTTGGCAGTGATATTAAAGAAAAGCTGGCTAAGGTTGTTGATTACTATTTAAAGAGCGATAAGTTTGAATTGGACTTATATAACCTTGAGCCATTGGATAGGCTTAACGTTATTGTTAAAGCCCTACCATACCTAACCCCAAAACAGACTGAAAAGACAATTGATATTACCAGCACGAAAGAAGAACTAAGGACTTGGGTAATAAAGCAAGCCGAACCAAAGCATGTAATAGAATTGCGTGAAAAAGAATTGTTGATTGAAACTATAACAAAAGAAGATGGAAATAAATAAGATATATCTTCCATTGCTAGCAAATCAAGACAGGTATTTGGTATTATTTGGTGGTGCTGGCTCTGGCAAATCTTATTTTGCGTGTCAAAAACTATTATTAAGACTTACGACTGAGCAAGGTCATAGAATAATGGTAATACGCAAGGTGCAAGCTACAATTAAAAGTTCTGTTTGGAATTTACTGTTAAAATTAATTTCTGACTATAATTTAACCTCAGAGTTCACTATATTAAATAACGATTTTAAAATAAAGCACAATAAAACAGCTAATGAATTTGTTTTTTTTGGTTGCGACGACGTTGAAAAATTAAAATCAGTTGATGGAATTACTAGTATATGGATTGAGGAAGCGACAGAACTTGAAAGGACAGATTTATTACAATTAGATTTAAGATTAAGAGGCGAAACAAAAAATTATAAGCAAATAATAATCTGCTTTAACCCAATTAATGAAGATCATTGGTTGAAACCTGAGTTCTTTGACAGTAAAGTTGACAATTGCACCATCGTAAAAAGCACTTATAAAGACAATGCTTTAATTGACTTGGAATACAAGACGGTTATCGAAAAGCGAATGAAAAACGATGAAAACTACTATAGAATATATGGGCTTGGCGAGTGGGGTCGCGAGAGTTCAGAGGGTTGCTTTTATAAATCTTTCCGTCATAGTAGACATGTTTGTGAATTGGAATATCAACCCGAATTACCGTTACATGTAAGTTTGGACTTTAACGTAAATCCAGGCTGTTCAATTACTGTTTGGCAAGCGATAGGTAAAAAGCTTTTTTTGATTGATGAAATACAACTTCCATATCCAAAAAATCATACTGCTGACGTCTGTAGGGAGCTTCGGTATAAATACGATAATCACAAAGCAGGGTTGTACGTGTATGGTGATAGCACAGGAAAAAAAGACGATACTACAAGGGAAAAGGGATTTAACAACTACTCTATCGTCCAGCAAGAGCTTGCTCAGTTTCGCCCGATAATGAGAGTTGCGCTAAAAAATCCCTCTGTGGCTATGCGTTGTAATTTTATAAACGCACTGTTGGATGGTGAGATGCAAGATATTACCATTAAAATAAATACTACCTGTAAAAAGACAATACAGGATTTGAGCTATTTGAAACAGGACGCTGACGGCACAAAGTACAAGGAAATGACAACGGACGATAAGACAAAGATCAAATACCAAAAGTACGGCCATTTTTCTGATACAATAGATTACTTCGTTTGTGAATTTTTAAAAACTGACTTTCATTACTATATGCGTGGCGGTAAAAAAGACTTTCAATCAACTTACGGAAAAAACCCGATAAATACAAAATACAGTTTTTAATTTTTTCTTGATATTTATAATAAACAAATAGAATGGCATTATTACCAACCAGCGCTTTAACGGCAAATAATAATAGTAGGATACCAGACAATACCACTGAGCTTATAAGTGCTTTTGACGTTAGGCAGGAGTTTCAAGATATAATAGACAGTAGCTTTAATAAGCAAACTGATCTAAGTCTTGTTGGACTTACACAATATTCTACTGGAATAGTTTACGCACCTGGAACAACCACAATTTACAATGGAATACTTTACCAATGCACAACCCAAACGCAAGGGACTTTTAACCCTTCAAATTGGACTGTTATTGCAAACTCAAATGGTAATTATATACCTTTATCTGGTAATACAAGCGCAAATCAAGTAAGTGGTACAATACTATTTGATGGTGGAACTGGAATACAATTTGATGGCGGACCTGGTGGAATTACTGGCGACGCTGGCGACTTAACTCTTATTGGAGAGCTTACTCAGTTTACGCTATCTGAAGGAGACACAACATTTACGGATTTTACGCCAACCCCAGTTGGTATAATGTATGGCAGTGATTACTCTACTACGTTAGAGCCGTTAAGCTTAATTCATAAATCATTTGCTGATGGTAGATATATAAAAAATACGGGTGCAATCTCTGCAATTACAGTTTCGGCAAATACATTTTATTCTGGAAGTACAGATTTATCTAATTTATTTGAATCACAAAATAATTTTAATTCTTTTTCTGCTCTAACGAATAGTCAATTAAATACAAAAGCAAATTTATCAGGAGCAACTT
>Ga0302300_1000635_pt1 | contig 23514 bp, 25 predicted proteins | sample III_Palsa_E1_1_FD_198756 | JGI IMG/M metagenome (GOLD analysis project Ga0302300, IMG submission 198756) | Peat permafrost microbial communities from Stordalen Mire near Abisko, Sweden - III_Palsa_E1_1 | ecosystem: Environmental > Terrestrial > Soil > Palsa > Peat permafrost | place: Sweden... | reverse complement strand
TTTTGATTCAATAAAAGAATTATGGTTATCATCAGCATAATAATTAGTTTGCTTAACAGAGTCATACCTACTATCTACGAATGTTGATACAAAGTTAATATTTCCATATGGATAATATTTAGTGTACTTTTCTATGTCACCATAATTAGTCATTGTTAAAATTGTGTTTGAAACGATTACACCATGTGGATCATAAATAGTACTTTTTTCCACTACACCAATACGACCAATCGGTACTTGTGTTGTGGTATCATGAGAAGAAATATTATTACTATTTGGGTAATATCTATATGTTTCAGTTATATCGTTAAGCTTTATTGTTTTCTTGATAGGAAATATCTTTGATCATCCAACACATATTCCACCGTTTCTTCTGAACCGTGTTCTGTTAACCAACTTTTAACAAGAATGGATCGTCCCAGTTCATCCTTCTTAACTTGTTCTTTAACCATATTTAAGTTTCTAATGTCTGGATATTGGTCTGACTGTGGTAGTTTGTATACGTAAGGATACAAATTTGCAGATGACGATGATAGATAATTACTAAGATAGTCTTTAAGTATCCATGGAATACTATTTTTAATAAATAAATACTTTGTTTTACTAACTGTTTATTTTGAACACTACTCACCAGATCATCTAGATTATTAATTAACGACATGAGTCGATTGTATAGTAGTGTAGAAGTGTCACTAACAGTTGTTAATGTTTGATTATCGTCAATCCTCATCACTATAATATTTGCTGCGTTATCATTAACAATTTTATTTTGCTGTCCACCAATAAATTCTATTACAGTAACGTGACCATATTGATCAATCAACATACTCATGTATACATCTCTTAAATCATTAACAAGTTGTTCTGGATAGCTATATATTAGTAGGAATATATGTTCGTTATCATACAATTGAGTATTATACTTGTTAATGGTATGATTTCGGTTTGTAGAAATACGTGGAACATTTGGAAATCTAAACTGTTCCACTCCATTAGCCAACAGTTGAATCCCATATTCTGTTATGGTACGAGTTTCATTTTCAATATCCTTTCCAACGTAAGTACAGCTTATTGGAGTTATCGATATATCCATTTCAATATATAAAATAAATTTATATTTTTATGTCATGATATATGGTGTTTAATCACATATACTAAAAATCTTTGCTTGTTGTAATGACATAATATAGTCTTAATGTAATTCTTGTACATCGACTGTTTTTATGGCTCAATCAACTCACTGAAACTATTAAAACCAACTAAATGTGTTTGAAGTTAAAGATAAAAATAACATCTAATACCATACACATTTAATACAATTATCCTTATAAGGTAAGGATAAAATAAGAGTATATTTAACTTTGTGTTTATACAACAATATAATAGTAACCTACTGTCATTAGATGCTTATTAACATTAATTAACTTTAAAACTACATAGATAATGTTTTATTTTGAGACATAAACATAATATACCTTCAACTATATATGGTCACAGTTGTATTTTAATATTACATTCCAGGAATGTAATTGTATTATAGTTACTAAGTCACACTTCTTTAATACCATATGGTTCAGAGTATTTAGAATATTGTGTAATGAAGTTATCTCTGTTCTGACCTTCAAGCTGTGAGTCAATGATAATTTTGCCATCACCAACAATGAGCATTTGTTTTCGTAACATGGTAATGACGCCTGAGATTAAACTGTTAAGTTTAAATTCATCTGGTTGATATTTCTTATTAATGTCAATACATAATTTGTTTACGCAGCCATGTGCCACGATGTGAATGTGTGGTTGATAGTCATTAGGTGCATATGTATGATCCCGGTATAAAGACCATCGGTCAAAGTCATTGTGTTCATACCTATCATTATCAGAATAGAAATAGTCTTCTAGTGTACCAGTTTTAACGATCATAGCACATGGTTGACCAGTTTTAATAACATTTTTGTAGTCATCATAAGGTGTATCACTAACGACGATATCTGGTGCAACTAACATATTGTCTAATTCTTTGTCTGACACCCTGTTAGATTTGTAATTAATACTATCGTCGAAATAGTAAGCTGCATAACCTTGCTTTCTTTGTTCAAGTTTTGTATCCTTGATATGAAAGGCAACTTTAGTACGAACTTTTGGATCTACAATAATGATACCATTGACTGTTGATAGTTTGTCATCTAACATATTAATAGTATCATACATCCAATGGTTATAGCGTAGTGGAGGATCATATTCAGTACTAATGTTAATAAACTTTTTACTCAATTGAGTAACTGGCAACTGGGTAAATGCCAACACTTGTACACTGCTGGTTTGATAGATATCACGTGAGTGAACTTTAAACAATGTTGCGCAAGGTTGATCACTTTTAATCATACTCACATAGTCATCATATGGTTTGTCACTGAACACTACATTTAGGTTATATAGCTCTGTAGATAATTCATCCCATTCATTATAAGGAATATAACGATCTTTATTCCTTTCAATAGCAAGTTTATAATTATTATATTTATCATCAAATAGATCATTAACTGATTGTTCAAATTGCAACCTAACCTTTGTTAAGTATTGACTGGAGTCGGCTATGTTAATTAATGTTTTGTCTAACAGCCATAAGTTAGCTTGTAACATAGGAATATAATTGGATGAAGGTGGTGTACACCATATAATACAATCATACTTATTGCTAACATACATACTGTCAATAATAAAATGCTCATTATCACTTGCCGATACCCTCTGAAAGTTAACAACACCATGACCCCAGTTGCGTTTAATGTCTCTTAAATCACGATACAATTTGTTAATTTGGAATATGTTCTCAGATAAACACAAGACCCTTTTGTGATTATCAATCTGTGTTTGGATAATATCCAGAAGCAGTTTGTTTCTAGTAACATCAACTGCTAATGTCGACATTATATCTTCAGACACAGAAGAGTAATGCCATCTCCCATCGTTAATGGAATTACGACTGGACATTTCTTGTCTGTCAATATCAGGGTCAACGGTTTGGTACTCATAGTTATCAAACTTCAACATTTCTTTTTATGCCTACTAATAATTAATTTCAATTTGGTTTGTAATAGTGTGGGTCCATAGAGTTATTAATGTGATAGAATACTATAGCATATAAGTATATGACATTATTAACTTAATATAGTAGTCATTCATCTTGTTATTCAATCTGGACAAAAACATAAACTTGTAATATATTCCCCTCAGAGAATATATTAGTGTCAGTAACTAGTGAATAATTATTAATATTGATCAGTACGGATTACGTAGTTTTATTTCCTCATGTCCTATCATATTTCGACTATAGAAGTGTTAGTAAGTTATATATTAACAGCCAAATTAATAAGATTGTTAATTCTATTGATTTAAATACATTTTTGATGATTGAGAATATGAAAATAGATGTGAATACTTAAATGATCTTACGTATCGTAAATTATGACTAACTTGAGTGCAGTTATATTTCCCGTGATCAGTGATATAAATAATAAGATATTTAACAAACAACATTGGCTTGAGGTTGATGATCTTTATGACAACGATATTATTGCATCACCCGATATTGAAGAGTACAAAACTATTTCACATGTTGAGGATAAAGTGGCATGTTTAAAAAAAATATGTAGGAATGAGTGGGCTTTGCAATATAATATATCCAATATAGATCCAGATTATAAACCAGATATATTCAAACAATTAAAGGACGATGTTTATGAACTAGATTATCAAGCCATGAATCTAGACACAGATGTTTATGATTATAGATACGATTGTATTGTAGTATTAAACAATGGATGTTACATTGGACATGCATATCTCAGATATAATTGGTTAACTGCTACTATCGAGGGAATCCGTAGTTCTGTCAAAAATATCGTTCTTCAAGAAAAAAGAAAAAGGATAAGTGGATATGAAGGTGAAAATGAAAGTAGTGAAGAGAGTGTTCAATTACAACAAATAACAAAGTTTATTATTGAAACGAGTATTAACTATGCTAGAGCTAATGACTACTTATATGTGAGTATAAGACCTACTGACACCCTAGTTAATAAAGTTGCTCATTCTATTGGGTTTAAATACGTCTTTGGTGATCAGGATCATGAAAGTATGTATGAGTATCGTTTATATAAATGATTACTATTACAAATAGCATCAATATATATATATACATCTTTGAGATGTGTCATTATAATGTAGCTAGATGAATTAAAATATGTAATACTATTCATAACATTTATGACCATCAAATGATAAAATTGACTTAATAAATAGAGAAAGAGAAAAAACTATATTTTATATGGGTTGGTGTGGTGAAATAGTAAATCAATACATGGTTGTTGGTGTAAAAATACACAAACCTCTTTCGACGGAAGAATACAAACTCATTCACCATTTACGTTCCTTGTCAAATGTTAAAATGCAATTCTTGTTAGATGGTAAGAATGTACATCAATATTATTGTTGTTGTGATGAGGAAAAGAAACAAGATAAATGTTATAATTGTAGTCGTCCTTGGATCAAACAAATTAATGAAGAGTATGTGAATTGGGATGAGGTAATTGTTTTTGTGGATTTAAACTTTGGATCCACTGTGAGGTGTGGAAGTGGTGGAGATGTAAATATGCATAATGATTCGTCAGAAGATGTAGAATCATTTATGGGTCGTATTAATGATGTCAAGCAGTCATTTCAACATGTTATGAACAAGATAAAATTCTTTGTTCCTATAGAAGTATGGATTTTGTCTAATTCTTATTATGCTGAAAGGTAAATTCTATATTGAAAATACCACTGAGTGTGTGGTATTTTAAATTACGTAGTAATTATTAACTCCAATAATATTGTTGCAACAATTTATGCTTAACTTTCAACATAATATATCATTACTCTTACCAAGCATAAATTATCATGATTATGATGGAATGATAAAAAACTTTATATTTTCACAACCTTTAATAAGATAGCGAGATTAAATGCTTAATAAGTTGTGTGATGTTTAAACATATCTCAAAGATATGTTACATTAAATATATGTTGCCATAGTATAAATAAATAACTCATGTATATAATACATTTATGTTTCACTTTGTTTGTCATGAACGTAACTTTACTATACATGAGTTATTTGTTATTTATGTGTTATTTTGTATTTGAACGTATTCTCATGTTCAATTGATTTCGTCATCGAAGTGTGATGAAGGTAATATTTCTCTTTGATCTTCTTCCTCTAAGTTGTCAAGGAAGACATCAGGTCTAGTAGACATTGCTTCTGCATTAAGCGTAAAGCCAAATTTTGTTGCTGTAGATATATTTCTATTTCTATAGAAATAGTCATCGAAGTGTGATGGAGGTAGCACTTCTTCTTTATCTAATCTTTCAGAGAAAGTCAAGGGAAAATGTGCTATTGCTTCCGGATTTGTGGCAGAGGTAATTGCCTGTATTTTTTGAAATCTATTTCTATACGAATCAGAGTCTCTATCTTCGTTTTTAACATTGCTGGGTATATTTAATTCAACCTCATACTTTTTACATTGTAACATTAGACTGTAGTTATCTGATATCAGACTACGATTTTTCTCCCTCAAGAGACGAATCTCATTAGTTAAGTTATAATTTTCATCCTCAAGATGTTGTTTCTCTTTAGTTAACTCATAATTTTTATGGACAAAATCTCTCAACAACTCTTCTAGATCAACATTAGTTTCATTTGACTCATTGTAACTTTTCTTATGAAGAGACATATTTTATATGGTTCAAATATATAATTTCAAATTACATTCTAAACGAGGACTAGTGTGAGAATACACCAGATTAATATTGTTTCCCAGAAAAGATACTATATATCTTAACTCACTGTCTCAGTTCCAATTTTTGACTTTTGTTGGAATTTTGTGACCAAAAAATTTTGTCAAGGAAAATGGTAAGACATATTGAACTGTATAAGGGACGAAACTTGTTCACTGACATACAAATTATTACCGATGGTGACAATATAATTAATACTCATAAGATGGTACTATCCATCACCAGTGAATTGTTTTATGATTTACTGTCCAATCTTTCAGGTAGTAACAGTTTGTCTTCACTTAAGGTTGCAGCTGATTACAAGTTATTAAAATTGTTGATTGACTTGTTATACACAGATCAAGATCTATTAAATGAGGAGTCGGAAGGTTGTACTATTAAAGAAAGGTTGGAACTTGTTAGACTGATCGACTTTTACCAATTTGCTGTGTTCCCAATATCAAAGAATATACTGGATGAGAGAACTATGAGATTGACAAATATGGAAACATTCTTGTAGAAGAAGATATGAGTATACTGGTTGGTAAAGATTATAGCAAATATCCACTTTATCGTTTCTTTGTAAGAGTTCCCGAGGAAACTGGTGACGAGGATGACTATGAGCTTGCTAACTTTTTCACCCTGTACCAAACTCCCTATTACAAAGACGAAGCTATATCCAACAACATAACTCCTTCAGAGAGGGATAATAGACTTGCTATGTTTTATAATATTCTGTACAACCTTTACGGTGACCAGATAGAGAACGTTTTGCTATTCAATACCATCTTATATTACATTAGTGAAGATGCATATGATAACTCTTATTTCTCACCCTCTGACAAGTATAGTAAACCAGAACATTATAAGGATTACATTCCTGATGTTAATTATTGGAATCCTAACTTTTTGGCTCAAGTACTGAGTGTTGACTATGGTCGTCAACCAGATGAGATTTACAAATTTCTATTGGCTATACAACTGGGATTTGACTTTGCTGCCGAACATGTTGATTGGCATATGTTAACGATAAATGAAAGAAAGTTAATAATTAACATATGCCCTGAATATAGAGAATTTCTCAATGTTCCCATGTATCTGTTAACAAATGAAGTCACAAAATTTGTCAAGGATAATGAAGGTAACATTACTGTTATAACTCCAAAAAATATACACAATTATAATTTATCTAATTTTGATGACAAATATATGAAGGATAAAATACTTAGTGGTAAATACTCCATTTATATGAATAATGCCGGACAGATAGTTGCCTTCAGCAAAGCAATATGAGGTTATTAATAGTGTAATCTTAAAAACAACAGATTAGATAATTGTATCTTGAATGTCATTTGAAGTGATACACTACTTTGAAAGTTTTATTGGTTAAAAACAGTATGGTACCATACTGTTGAATGAATTAGTTACTACCAATAGTAGTAACATAGTAAATTTATAGTTGGTAATTCTCTAACCACTAAAATTAGGTGTGATTTAATACACACTTCATGTACAGTGCATATAATATGTATAATATACGCTATTTAAAATAGTGTCTAACTATGTAATTATTTATTATTGTGAATTTCTTTGTTACTTCCTTCTCTTACATAATTAACATGCTTGTAGTTACTTTTATTGGTCACAAGTCTTCATCATAAAATAATAAAAGATTTACATTGTATCCAATAGATTATTAAATATAATAAATGTACATCTAATATACATACTCTCTCTCCTTCTCCTTATCCTTCTCGTCATGGGGATTGTTACTTTGGATGATCATAATTCGTGACTAACATATATTAGGTTAGTTTATAAATGTGAATTTTAACCATTGATAATCAGCTCAAATGAGCAACGATATTTGTTTTCCTGACAAGGTAGAGTTTAAGCTTAAATACTTAAACACCATTTCTAACAGTGAAATGGGAAGGATGACAGTTGATCAAATGGCAACGGAGCTGGCTGGAAAGTGTGTAAGTGCATCTGAAGTACACAATGTAAGTCATTATGGACAAGGTATATATGCAAATGATATCAACCATGATCCTCCTTGGCAATCTCTTCTCATGAGACAGAAAGATTACAACATGTCTGAAATTTATGGTACACTACTCAAGACTGCTTTAAGTTCCTCAACATCATCACTACCATCTCCACCATCTAAGTAGAATTGTCACCAGTCTTAAGCATTACTTTGTAAATCAGATTTACAACAACCATTACTATAATTTTAGAAATTCCATATGTATAAATTTATACATATTCTAAAATAACACTTCTTTGTTTTATATACCTTCTCTCCTCACTGTGACTTGTAATAAACCAAAGTTGTTAGAATAATATCTTTTGAAAAGATATTTATATATTGTTATGTACATTACATATTATTAAATACAATACATATTATTAAATACAATGAAGTATTTCTGTTCATTGTAGTGGATTGACTAGTTGAGTGTATATGTTGATCAACTAATTGAATATTAACTTGGATGTAAAGTACTTATTTCTCCATTCACACGATAATAGATATAACATACATACCTTCTTTGTAACAACAACACATAAACTATACATTATATTATATTATATTGGATAATATCAAGTTGTTATAATAACGTATCATCTGTCATATTTGTTATCTGGGATAACAATTGTATTTATTAGTATTGTTTAGTAGTAACCATCTTGTCAACATGAGACGTAATTTGCCACTCACCATGTTTGTGATTGTTGACATAATCACCAGTAGTTTCAATAGTATGATCTTTGTTCCATTCATGCCATATTCCCTGTTTCTTGTTGTTGACAAAATTACCTTGTGACATAAGGCTACCATTGTCATACCAAAACTTGGCAGGACCATATCTGATGTCATGTTTACTGTTACTATCGTAATTAATAGTACATAATATCATACCATTTTCATAGTAGTTATTCCGAGATTTAAGTTTGTTGTCTTCATAATATCTCCTAACTTCCAACTTACCGTTGGGTCGCCATATCTCCGTCATTATCTTATTAATACTTTTATATGTGTTTAACTCCCTCCCACCATAATAACGATAGAAATATCCCCTTATCTCAACTCCCACACGATTACCAGCAATTGTTTTGTAGATGGATATTGTTCCCTCCTTATAACTATATTTATAGTGATACTCTTCAAACTGGTTAATAACAATTAACTTGTAACCCTCTTTTTGCAAATTAGTGTTTTCCCACTGGTCAAGGAACTTCTTGTTATGAATGAACTCTTGTGGTAACAGTTGGTAGGGGCAGTATAACAGGATATCCCATTGTAAATTAAAGTCTAAAGTCCACACCACAGATGATATTTCAGACCATAAATCTAACAGCTCATGAATTAAATAAGTAAATAAGTTGTCATCATGGATAAAATAATATAGTTCAAATAAGCGTTTAAAGTGGTGCTTGTCAATTATAACTTGTAGTTTACCATTTAAAAAAGAAATATACATAACAGCTATATCCAAGAACTGGTCAGGGAAAACAATGGTCTCTTCGTCCATGTCTTGTGCCAAAGTATATAATAAACCCGAATTGTAATCTACAGTTACGGGGTACTCGACACCTGATCCCAAACTTATTATTATCTGCATTTATATACCACCAAAAGTTTATCAAATTATCAATTGTCAGTCATTAATTGTCAGTTATTAATTGTCAGTCATAAGCTGTTAATTATCAAGACCCCACACCTGTTAAATGATATGACACAAAAGATTACAACTTTAGGTTGTAATCAATCTAAATAATATTAAATACCAAATCTATAATGACGCATAACCAATTCATTATTGTGTGACCTTTCCTGCCACATCCCTTCTTTTAAATTGTTGTTATATTTCCCTTGTTCTTTTAACACTTTCTGTTTATTTTGTATAGTATGTGTGGTCCACTGACCGTGCATCATACCATTATCATAAGTACCGATTTCTAATGAACCGTAATCTGGATTCCATTTTTCATAAATACCATGTTTTTTACCCATTTTGTACTCTAACTTTTCTACTTGTTTATTATGGAATGTCTTTTCCCATATTCCATTCTTCTTGTCTCTAAAAAAGTTTCCCTTCTCTCGCAGATTCCCCTCTTTGTCCCACTCTTCATACGAACCATTCTTATCACGGTGTTCATAGTTTGTTATTGTTTTTAATTTTCCATCCTTATACCACGTTTTCCAAACACCGTTGGATATTCCACCATTGGTAAATAATTGTAATGACTCCATTTGTCCATTATCATACCATGTACAAATAGTACCAGTATCCGGTGCAAAACAGTCATCCTTCATCTTCTGGTTACCATTTTCATACCATGTTTGTTCTGTTCTTAAACACGAATTATCCCGAGAATTAGTTTCATAAATTTTCCTGCGTTTTATCTGACCATGGCTGTAATATTCTTCTTTGTTATCTATGTAATTATCTAATATATAAACAAACTTAGTTATCTCAATAATCCCATGATTGGTAATTTTATATTCGTATTGTTCTGTCGAATTCAAAGTAATCTTTCTGTTGACATTTATTTTCTTCCACTTACCAAAGAATATAGTATTACTAATATATTCTTTAGGTAACATCTGGTGAGGACAGTGAAACAATATCTCTTCTAACAACTCAGGATTAAGTGACCAAATATTTAAAGATAGTTCGGACCATAAGTTCAATAGTTTACTTATTAAGTAATTGAACAGATTATTGTCACCGAAAAGATAATATAATCTAAACAAGTCTATAAAGTTATTCTTATTAAGAGTCAAATCTCTACCCTTAAGAAAGGCAATATATTCAACCGCTATGCTCGAATGTTGAGTGGGAAAGGGAATAATAATATTATTACCCATATCCTGAACCATTGTGTATAAAAATCCTGAGTGTGCATCAACAGGTACTGTTTCTGTCATTTCGTCTCCTAAACTTATGTTAACCCACATTTCCATTATTAGTAATATTACTATTATTCATTTTTGTATGTTTGTGATTTTTGACTGTAGCTGTGATTGTAGCTATAACTGTAGTTGTATGTCGCCAAATACCAACTTAATTACATGTCAGAAGTATTTAACAACTCCATGGTAAATTGTTATGTAAAAATATTTAAACTATTGTTGCAATACATAATACTGTGGTAATAACCACCTATTAATATTCTTATTGGTTTATTCAATGATTCATGATAATGGAAAATGCGAAGTTAGATAAACCAATGTTTGGAGCTCAAAAAAAAAGAAAGATGTTAATAGATTCACTAACCCACTTTTGGAATATAATGTTAATCTATCGCTCCTGTTGCCTTTCTCCAGCTCCCGAACATAATGGAAAGACATAACTCATAAAATGTATAATTTTGCTTCTCACAGAAGCAAAGTATTATAGTTTCCATCCTGATAATTATTAGGAGGGATAAGGAGAGAGATATTGGTATAAATTACATTGTTATGCTCTGTTTTTAACTGCAAAGATCAAAATGGTACTGTATAATCGGAATGTTTGAGGTATTAAAAGTTAGACATATTAACTGTTTTACCATTGGAATATAATATAATACTATTTCTATCAACACCAAAAAATTTGGAGATTGAATTATGAATTATAAATCTTACCATACTCAGGAACTAGGTCAATATTCTACTTCGAACACATCTAGCCTATCAAGTAGATAATTTATTTGAGTTGTTCATTGGTCAATGGATTTGTATCATGAATATCATTTGCATGCACATATGACTTTATCATGACACTCAAAGTCATACCAGTCATGTATCATGACTTCTCAATCTCTATTCCAAGCTTGTAAACGTTTTGATGTTAATTAACCATCCTCGGTTCTCGTCATGATATAAGATTATTGCTTCTTAGAAGGAGAAGAAGAGAAGAGGGAGTATATACGTTATTAAACAACATTACATAACTGTTGTCACTGAATAATTGATTTGTTATTGTGTCTGGAAGACAAAATGTCACATACATGCTTTCCCGACAGTGAAAAGTTTAAGCAACAATATATAAAATACAAACCATTAGAAAGTGTTGGAGGAGGACTAATTGATATTCTGTCTGATGAAGTTGCTGGTAAGTGTTTTACAACTACTCTTGAGAGTATAGCAGAATACTCGTATAATGAATACGTGTGTGGAGGTGGAGCTAATTTTAGGGTTAATAGCGGTAGATTTTGGAATACTGAGACGCAAGACATAGTCTCAACGTTAAAGAAGATATCGTTTACCAAAGATTTACCATCTAAATCAGGCAGTGTTGTTAACACAAAGTAAATGAAGAGACTATTATATATCTTAAGGATATATAAATTGTTAGTATTAGTTGACTCATTAATCAACGAGTCATAAATGTAATAAGTGTCCACTTTTCAGGTGAATGGGATATAAATTTATCTATTTGTAATTTACCTATTTGTAATTTACCTATTTGTAATTTACCTATTTGTAATTTACCTATTTGTAATTTACAATATTAGCTTCCTCCTGCCAATATTAAACAATAGAATAACATAAACTATTTTGCGATACAACTTTTTTCCATATAATAACTATTTTTAACTCTGTATATCCAGTATATACAGTAACAGATAAATATTTAGTAATATTATGACTATAATTAGTTGTAATAGTATTAAATACTTTTAATATAAATAACTTACTTTCAGTGTCTGATATACAACAATACTCACTATTGATAATGCTTTATTACTTCACTATAATTACATATTAGTAATAATACATGTTACCAACATAACTTGTGTGATATAACTGTGATACCTCATTATGAGGTATCGAAAGAGTTTAAGCGCTAACTTGAAATGTAATTGTCTTAATCTTATTATTTACGTTTATTGGAACTAACATTCTAAGAGCTTGTAGTAAATGGTCTTTGGTAAGAGGTGCTATCTTGACAGGTGTTGTCGAGATTATTTTCATCTGATCTGAACAATAAACATAGTTTACTTTTAATGGTTTAAATCCTGTATCTAATCCATCTTCTGGAAATAACACTTTTATAGATACAACAGGATCTTCAGGCAACCATCCAGTATGAGGATTGGGACCTGTAGGAGTTAAAGAAGAAATGGGACCTATAGGGGTTAAAGAACTAATAGGATGTGGATAAGCTGAATCTCCCTCTAAAATAAACAAATTTGCTGACATACTGTTTATGTACACAATTATTTTTTATTCATAAATCATTTTATGTATTGGATACTACTTGTTTTTCTTCTCCCATCACCACTACTATAAACGAGGTTGCAACTATTACGTACAATAAGTATCTAAAAGATAAAAAGAATTATCTGTCCATGACAGATGTAGTATAACTGCTATTAGTTTGACTGAGGATATGCTATAATTATATTGTGACATTGAAATACAGAAGTCTATTATAGTGTAATTAACAAGTTTATCTCAAGTTCCAATATTATTGATAATATAATAAACATTAAACATGAGAATGTTGATTACTATCTTTCACCACATTGTGTTTCACAGTGAAATAGTACCATTTTATGGAAAACACATTCGAATAATTAAAATGTTACTCCTAATATTAAGAAGGTCAGTAGTAAATATTACATTTTAAAAATGTGATGTGTAATATTATTATTATTATTATTATTAGTAACGGTATGGGTAGCTCATGATAAATATGACAAGTTGTTATTGGTATTAGTGTTATTAATAATAAATGTCAGTGATAGAAGTAAAAGTTGGAGATAACATAACTAAACTTAACAAACAAAAAGCTCTTCGTTCATCGTTAATTAAGGATCTAATTGACACTTATGGTGATGAATATATTGTTGAACTACCCGACAAGTATCACTCAGTGTTTAACATTTATGTTGCATCTCTAGAAAATGATGTAACATGTCTTTCTCATAACACTTCCCTTCATAACACTTCCTCTCATGTGTCACAAGAACAGATACAACTTTGTTTTGACTTGGAGGCATATATTGATGATCGTAACTTCTTTGAATTTCTTGTTAATCTTCTTCTTTACAACTGGACTGAACTGTCACTGGTTATTCAAAAGTTACCAACAGATATTCAGAGAGAAGTTTTATTATGTTGTCCTCTTCCTGTCATACCAATTAGGAAATATTTTAGAGATGAAACCTTTATTAAGCGTTGGTTGAAGTCTAACAAAGACAAAGAAATAGTATTGGTAACTAAAGACAACTATCAAATATATTTTTATGGTAATAGACCATCCTTCTATTATCTAGACGATTTCGGTCACAAACAAATGCGACACGGTGAATTTATAGAGATTGAAATGGTGTATCTGTTAGGAAAAACTATAGCATAGTTTATATATGTTACACTCGAATATGGTACGGTGAGTACAGATGTGACGATAGGAAAATGTGGTATGATGGAACAAAATAAAGTAATATATAATGTACAACATTACCGTGTTGTCAACCATATCAACCATTTATTAAAATAATATCTTCTTCTTGAGGAAGAAAACAGTTAGTAATATATGTTTTGTTGTAAATGATGCTAACCCGCATGTTTCACTACTATTACTCGGTAATAGTAATGTGTTAAAATTACTATTACTCAGTAATAGTTAAATATCTAATCTATAATGTCCAGCATACATGAAGCGGCTGTATGTGGGTAATATTAAAATTTAACAATCAAAATAAAATTATCTACTATAACTGATAATTATGTAACTTATATGTTTTTAGCGAAAATAACATGGGGTGGACAGGTTATATTTTACGTAAAGAATTAGTTATTGGTGTGCAAATACCTGTTTCTCATTTCAATATATCATCATTTCGAGACGAAGATAATATTCCTTCATCATATCCCGATGTAGATAAAATTTTGCATCATTTCAGGAAGCTTAAAAAGATTAAAATAAGACTTATTGATCGACATTATCATTATGGATTGACTGAAATCGATGAAGTTACATCCGATCTTACAAATTGGCAGAAAACGGTAGAAGAACATATAAATGAAATAAAGAAACATAGTAGAATGTGGCATAAACATAAATTAGAAATTTGGATTTACTTGGGTTTAGGCATATACGATGAGGCTATTAGTAGTGGCTCATATACTTCTAATGGTGAGGGTTCCAATAATGATGTATCCCAACTCATGGACAAATTAAATGTAAAAAGACAACAGTTTAATGCTATCCTGAAGGACGAGTTACATATCAAAGACTTACCTGTGAGAACTTTCCACTCAATTGGAAAACCAATATATCATGACTACTAGATCAAAAAATCTTATCATATAATAAATAAATAAATAATATTTTGATATCCCTGAGATACCAACCACTATCATAATAAATGTAAAATTAAACTATTTGGTGATTAACAACATGTTACTCACAAAACATATTTGTAAACAATGTTCACAAACATTATAATTGTAAGAATACAATAAACAATTTGTCAATGAACTATTTACTGTACCCTTCACTCCTCTTATGTATTTGAACATTTAAATTACCTCATTGTGAAGTAATTACTATTATTTTACATCTCTGAATTGTAAAAATGTTAAAATCTTAATTCGTAACAACATTTATGGTACTTATCAGCAGGTTTAAATTCAAACTTCATTGAAACGAGCACTTGTTCAGTCATAGTATCATACTTATCCAAACAAATATATCCAATATAATTTTCTTCTGCGTGTATAATAACATTATTAATAACAAACTTTATTAATAATATTATTATCCTCGGTGTCATTGACGCGAACTTCTTTGATTGTAATCCCGGATCCGATATAACCAATGTATGCGTGAGCGATATATTTATTATTGTTCGTAACAAGAATGCAATCACAATCAGGTGTATATTTTGCTTTCTCATGTTGCTCTCTATAACTTAGACTAAAAAATATTCTTCAAAACATTTATACTTTATATAAGCCATAACATTTTTATCAGAGACGGATACATACTCACCTTTAAAACAACAATCTTTAACTAGAGGAAATATTAGTATATCCATTTCAACGTAGTTTTATACTTTGACTATCAAACTTAAAGTTAGATGTGTGTGTTATATATGTTCAACTGAGATACGTAAAACATATTAGTTTAATAAAATTGTAATAATTGGTTACTTTTCTCCAAGAAGTAGAATTTAATTAGTACTAATAACATCTACCCATCCACCTACCCATCCACCCACCCATCCACCCACCATCTATGCGAGAATAGGAACTATATTATATTTTATATTACATTAAAGTGTATTATCATAATCCAAATAACAAGGTACAATTTTAAAATTTGAAAGTTAGATTATTTGTTTGTTAGAAAAATGGACTCGATGTCTATTCATGAGATGATGGCCAGAAGAGATGTTGTCTCAGATAAGATTGATGAATTGAACATGAAGCTTAAGGATTTGATTGATGAGGAACAATACTTAGAAGAGGCAATTAGAATGAAAGAAGAGAGAAGACCTCAAAGTATATCTTCCTCTTTCATACCCTTAACATTTAGTACTAATTCGAGAGCTATGAGATCACTCAATGAGGCAGGAAGAATGGGTAAACAAGAAGACTTGAGAGATGTATCTCCAAGGATCATTGGTAATGCAAAGATCTTTGGTACTGCTATGATTTCTCCAATGTCTCACAGTCAACGTAGATTGGACATGTAGACACATATATACATTCTCAACAATAAGAAAAAAGAGAGTAACAATTACTAATTTTACATTCATAGAATGTAAAGTTTAATTTGATCCAGATATTAACAACTAGTTATTTTCATCCTCACTATCACTAGTTTCATCACTATCACTGTGATCTTCATCTGTAATACCTAAGTAGTTTTTAGCAGTATAATTACTAACTGTATAAGAAATTATCATCATCAAAAATATCATCATCTAATAACCAACATAGTGTTTGTAACTGGACTACATATCCTTTGATACACTCATACCCCTATTATCTTGCATCTTTTCACATAAAAAGTCATCCCTCCTCATCTTACTTTTTTTACTCCATTATTGGTGTATGGTATTATCATGTTGTTATCCCAGTGTTGACATGTATAGTGAGCTTCAATGAATCGACGAGCATAATAAATAAGATAGGAACATAATAATCATTTCACGTGGATTGAAGAAATAGAACCTGTTATCATTAACGAATGACTTGTATGCCCAACACAATTCCTGTTGTTTTTAGATTATAATTTGGGTCCTGTTGACAACTGCTGTGGGACCGCATTATGTGAATTGTCATTAGGATACTCCACACTTGCCACTTATCAAGATTTCCGTTTAACACACCTTCAAACAGATCCGATTCCAATAACGAAAAATAGTACGTGTTTTTCACCCTGTTGTTTCCTATGGGAACTGTCATAGATCTCGTTAATGTCATGTAAACTAAAAACAATATCTGTATCATGGATATATATATATTAGTATCAAAACATTTCCTAGCAACTAAAGTTAGTAATTTAATTATATCCTTTGTATTACTAAAAACATTTATGATGTTGTGAACTACCTTAATACCTAACTAAACCTTCGTAATACCAAAGATAACAGTTTGTCTTATTTTCAAAATGTATATATATGGGTATCTATTATCACTAGGATGAACAAATGGTACAGTACGAATTGCTAGGGAAAAATTAGGTATGAATATGTATGATGTACATGAACATATAAAGTAGCGAATAACGTTTGAACATAATGGTGGATCCATTACGATAATTGAATTTACTATATTATATAGTAAAATAAAATGACTAATATTATTAAAGCATGTCAGACAGGTGACGTCAATTACTTATTTAACAATAATTTTGATCCTAATTTGGTTGATGAATATGGTTCGTCATTATTGCACATTGCATGTGAAAGGGGTAATCAAACTGTAGTCGAATTACTGTTACAGATGAACAATATTAATATTAATATCATAGATGAGCACTATAATAATACACCAATTATGACAGCAGTTAACCATGCAAGGGATAATGGGAGTTTTGACATTGTATGGTTAATGTTGCACATACCAGGTATTAACTTGTCACATCGCAATTGGTATAATATAGATTTGATTGATGAATTAATTGTTGTTGATAATTTGGAATTGGTTAGGTATATTTACCAATACTTGGCTCACATACACACCTTATCACCAGCTAGGAATTTGTTAACCGCCATACAATGCGACAACTTGGACACTATACAGTATTTATTAGTTAATAGCCCATTAACCACAATTACTGGTAATCACCTAATAAAATTCTGTCAAACCAACATTAAACAAGGTCCACAGGTTGTAAAGATTTTTAACTTGTTCACAACTAAAATTAGTGATGTCAACCAGGTCGATGATAAACAATTAGCAGCTATAAACTATTTATGTATTAACGATGTTCCACTGTTAATCAAAACATTACTGTTAACTGGTAAGGTTACGATGGATCAACACCGCATGAAATATAAAGTAACGCGACATAGAGTTATTAAAATCATTGATCAATACTTTACTGATCCCCAAGTCATGGATAAATGGACAAAAGAATTAGATGTTCAAAATGGCTTAGCTGCCGATCTGTACGTTCTGTATTTCAAATATAGATTCAGGTTGAACCCAAATAATAGTAATATTAATCGTTTATTTACTATCTTTAATAATATTAATGATGACTGTTTACAAATATTATGTTTACGAATGTGTGGTAGTGATAGATTGTATATTCCCTCAATGTACATAAAATTGGCTTGTCAACAATATAACATTTAGAAATTAAAATACTTTTTTACTTCATTGTGAAGTAAAGACATCTTTAGTAAACTTATAAAGGTTATCAATATTAAGGAATATCTAACATAATTGTATTCTTGCATGAGATGGTGTGGAACGAAAATAGTAACTCAAGCTCGAATTAGTTTACCAGTAGAGAAGACGATTGGAACTTGTGGATAATGTCTTTGAATATAATCTAACTCTACTTGAAAAATATGATGAGAATCATCCATCATAATGGTTAGTACATTATGATCAGAAATACACATTTCAGTTAAGCCAGTGAGAGTAGTAAAGTGTTTAATTTCACTAATCATAGCATCATAAATATTACCAATATATTTCTCAATATCTTTTACTCCAAGTTTATCACGATCCTTTCTTATATTTTCTCTAACATAATCATTGTTAAAAATAACAGGAAAAGGGTTATTGTCAGGTGTAAAACCATACCATAAAATAAAATGTTGAAAGATTGGATGATGTAGACAAAACTCTTTATCATCAATCCAGATCGAGTAACTAGATAACATACTATTTTCCATATTTTCCATATTTTCCTCCATAGAGAAAATAAAACCATCAGGACAATAAATCTCCTTCATCTTATGTTTTTACGATTACATCAATATTAAGAAAAGATTAGAATTTAAATAAGTTTCGACTTATCTCTCTCTCTTTCTCTCACTAAGATACTACTATATGTCTTTATAATATTAACTTTATTATAAAATAAGTATAATTTAAATATTATTTATATACATGCAATATGTCGTAGTTTAAAATAAAAAGATTACTATTACAACATACTAATCAAATGATGGTAATACTCATATGATTAGTAATTAGTATAGGAATGTCTATATTTTTACTTCTAAGTAATGTCAGAACATATATATGTATCTTACCTTCATGACAACTAGTAATAAAATTACATATTATATAATAATAGATTACTGTATAATTACCATTTTACCTTCTATGAAGGTAAAAATTACAACAATTTTGAATATATTTTAATCTAAATTTCTTCTTCTCCTTTTCTCGACTGATGTCAATGTTAGGAAGAGAACAAAAGTATTTATCTTCATGATATCCTTTCTTCTCCCTTCTCCCTTCTCCCTTCTCCCTTCTCCATAGTTAACTATTATTTTTCGAATTTTATGTCTCGATGCATATATATATATATATGCATTATCTTTATTCATTTTGTTGATTAGGTCATTTGTTTGACCATTTGTTATCATCTAATTATTAGATGTGATAGTGATTGGTCATCACATTGATAATATTATATAACCAATAATCTAGATTGATAATATAATATTATCAATAATATATTGTTTCTACACCGAAGAAAATATTGTTTCTACATCCACACACCCCCCCCCTCATGAAGAAAATAAGATTATGTTCGCTTAGTATATGACGATATAATTACAATTAAAATTTTATTACGTGTTAATACAGAACATTGTTGTATTGTTGATAAAAATCATCGAGATTAGGAATTGGTGACTCTAATCTAACATACTTCAAAACTTTGGGATTAAGTTTAACCTTTATACCAAATTCAATGGTGGCTTTTAGATAACCAAGTTTGATCATGGTTTCAATCTTCGTGATCAATACATGACATTCATTTTCTGAGTGTAAAGTTTTCGTAATAACATCAACATAATTCGTCAAGTTTGTAAATTGGTTAGGGGATAATTGTAGGATAGGAATAACAATTTCGGGTATAGCAATTGGTCCATTCTCCCCAAGAAGCTCAATTAACTTTCCTGCTTTAATACCCTCTTCAATCATGATATTAATTTCGTTATCGGTGATTTGAGGATATTCTGTCTTGAGATATCTGGTAATGTCTTCTATGCTAAGTCCGACACCTCCACTAAATTCGTTCAAGACATGAAAAAGAGCTGGAACATAGTTTACATACGAATTACTTGAATCCATTTGTTTATAAGAGAATAAAAAAGTAAAAATCAATTCATATTAGTATGGTGTGAATATGTGGTTACAAAATTCTGATAGGAAGTTAGATATTTCTAGTTTACTTAGAGGACAGAAGAGGTTAACAGAGATATGTAACCTTGTATATGTTCAATTTCAATTACTTGGGGGGTGGGGTTAGTGGGTGGGTGGGGGTTAGTCAAACATTTTAAAAAATTACATTCAAAACATCTTTTAAATAAATCAACACCAACAGATATTGAGATCATTGCTAAGATGTAACTTAAATTTAATTTAAGTTTAAAAGTTATAACCATATACCTTAAGATTTAATAGTCATGTTTTGGTTGAAAAAAGTTTGTTATGAATTTTTTAAAACATTTGACTAAACCCAAGTAATAACCTTTAATAGTATACAATAATATCTTTGAACTTAAACCAAATTTAAGTTACGCCTTAATATACTATCACTTTAATATCTCTTAGACTTGTTTTGGTTGAAAAAGTTTGTTATGAATTTTTTTAAAATGTTTGAATAATCCTAAACAAAATGTAATAAGGTTATTGTTAAGGTGTAACTTAAATTTAAGTTTAAAAGTATTGTTATATAACCTTAAGAGTTATTACTTAGGTTTAGTCAAATGTTTTAAACATTTCATTCAAAACTTTTTCAACCAAAATATAAGTAAGAGATATTAAGGTGTAACTTAATTTTGGTTTAAGTTTAAAAGTTATAATTGTATACCATAACTATATCCTATTTAGGTTTATTCAAACATTTAAAAATTTGTTAAACCCTCTACGTTTCGTAAATTACCATCACATAATTATATATTTCTATCTCCAACAAAATTTTGTGATTAAAAACTTAAAAAACACAAGTTTAATTATATGTATCTTTTTATATCATACATAAATAGAAACTACTAATTATGTTCTTACAGTATCACAAACATAAAAATACAAACAGAAAAAAAAATAGATACATGGAAACAGTAAATAAACTACAATCTGACATTGGTTTGAGTTTTTTCGATATTACAACAATTATATAATTAATAACCATTAATTACTAAAATATATACACATCTACTAATTTTTAATTTAAACTTAGAAACATATAATACAATCTCTCTCTCTTACTTTAAAACACAGATAAAATGTATGGTAATACTGTATGTTGCGTTTTAAAATGTATATTAGTTAGATTTATGTTTGTTTAATAAACACAGTAACCATGTTTAGATAAGTAAATATTAGTTAAATATTTAACTAGTTTTATTACTGAGGTATAGTGTGTTATTTAACTAAATAAACTATACATTATACATATTAAAATGTTATTACCATAATAAAAAATGTTATAAAGTGAATAGTTACTATCTATAAATAACTTTTGGTTAGATACTATTAAGTTTATTATTGAAAATAAAACATATTTATCGTTATAAATGGATTACTTATCACAATTACCAGTTGAAGTTAATTTTATAATTAGAAAACATTTGTGCTTGACAGATATTTACAACCTATCATTAGCCAACAAAATACAAGCTTATTACACAAAGCAAGACTTTGTTAACTTATATTGTGGAACCATTTACACTGGTTACTACCTGTGTTTGTATTCTGATCCTATTGTTGAACCTATAGCAAAATTGTTACTTCCACTTCTTAATTTTCCTTTGGTCACTCGTTATTACAAGATTACCATAACTGGTCATATTATGTATAATAATACACTTGGTGGTAGAATTAATGTTACCATGACACAGATTGAAAACGCTATATATGATGAAACAGTTGGTGAATGGCCAGATGACGATGTTATTGATGACATCAAAAGTAACCACACCCAACAACCTTTATATTTAGATTATTGGTTGTCAACTTTCAAGGATGTCAATAAAGCTATGATTTACGATTCAACTAACAGTTATAATCTTACTCATAAATATAAACACAAACTTGTCAATGACGATGAGGTTTGGCCTATATTACAAAACGCAGCTATAAATACCGCCATGTCAAATATACAATTGTGTTTTGATATTTGTTATGGTAATGTAACACCAGTTATCTATCTCAACGATATTTGTCAGACATTATTTGACACACAAATATACAATAATATTAAAATCATTACCGATGATAAACAATACATTAAAGCAGTCATTTTTGACCACAAATTTGCACCATATGATCATAGCATTCTAATTCATGAATACCACAATAATAATTACGTGAAAGAGTTGTGGTATACATATCACAACAGAGTGTTAACGAGATTTTCTTATGAGGATACAGTTTGTTGTATTAATTATGATTGGAACACTGGTCATGACAGTACCCATGTTTGGGCTCATTACTTACCAAGAGATAAAGAAGGATATGCTTTAACTGTTAGTGACAAACTAAAACGAAAGATTACTCTTGACGATAATACACCCTATTATGATAACTGTTACTGTTTATTGCTATCAACACAAAAACAAAAACATTATAAAGAGTTTATTTGTCCTAAGATTGTTTAGATAATAAACGCATAATTAACTACATTGATTGATATAACGTCTCTATTACAGATTCTATCTCTATCTTCTATATTCAGAAAACTTAAATATGTTGTTAATAACAATTTGTCACCCCCCCTCCTTCCCTTTCCCTTTCTCTGTCCCTATCCCTACAATGGGACATATGTTAAACATAATCTGTTGATATCTTGAAGATATCAAACAATTTGTTAAAGTAGCAATAAATGTAAAAATGAAGTGATTGTTAACCGATAAAGTTGGTCCATAAAATGTCGGTTAAAGTTAATTTACAATTATTATCTTATGAAGATATGGTAAACACCATTAATAGTCTAAATTATTCGACTAATAATTATATGTCAAGTTCGAGTTTGTTTTCAATGGCGACACCAT
>Ga0302300_1000634_pt1 | contig 23523 bp, 11 predicted proteins | sample III_Palsa_E1_1_FD_198756 | JGI IMG/M metagenome (GOLD analysis project Ga0302300, IMG submission 198756) | Peat permafrost microbial communities from Stordalen Mire near Abisko, Sweden - III_Palsa_E1_1 | ecosystem: Environmental > Terrestrial > Soil > Palsa > Peat permafrost | place: Sweden... | reverse complement strand
AAATATTAAAATAATATTACCAAAATATTGTTTGTTGGATAATTTTTAAACCATATTTTGGTAATATTATTTTAATATTTTGAATCGTTTAAGAAAATCGACAAAAATGTTTGTTGACATATTTATTTATTTTTCCTCTTCCAAATATAAGTAAGTATACATAATGTTTATGTATCATGTTAGTTAGCTCAAACTTTCTTTCTGAGATATATGTATATCTATCTTCGATTTATCAAAGAACACCTTCTGCTTATACAAGTGCAATTATATAATGTTATTGTATCTATTTTATCATGATTATGTATATCATACAAAGTATTTTAGGTATTAAAAGTGTATACTAATCATAACAACTAACCTATAAGTTATATATTTCCAGACGTTCCTAATTTGTAAATTTATGAAATACAACACTATGTTGTATATAATTGTTTATGTAAATTACATCTTGACTATTTTATGACCAGATATTTTCATGACTATAGATTACTGTTGTGTATGTATATAATTTATATGTTAGTATAACAATATTATATATTAAACTAATGACACACAATCCATAATAAATGAAATTTATATCCTCTCCTATCACATCTTTTCTTATTCTTCTATTTCCTTTAACCTTTTATTTTATGTGTACATTGTTACAATTACACAATATTAGTGTAAACCGAAGGATATATCTCAGAGAGAAGAGCTTTGCCTAAACAGTCAACCATGATAATTCTGTGATTATCTAAAGTTGATAACTTGGTATAGTAATATGTAATACTTGTATCATTACATGATGATTGTGTTTGGTTAATATTACATAATTTTTATGTAACTGTAATAATATTAAAAGGAAGGAATGTGTGAGAAGGAATGAAGGAGGAGAATGTAAAGTCTTTACAAGTAAATCTTTGTGTAATTACATAAAATCTGTGTAATCAACTATCCACAATAATTACGTAATGATATGAATATGATTATAAATTAATACTTGTGTTATCACAGGATGATTGTGGTTAATTGTTTACACAGATTTTATGTAATTACACTAAAATATACTAACAATTACATAAAATCTGTGTAAACAATTAACCACAACCATTATGTAGTAACATAAAAAATAGTCAATACATACAAACATCTATAATCATATCACCCTATGATGGCTGTTGTCAGTTGCTTAGCGTTTGTTACTGCGTTTGTCGCTTGTTTCAGCTCTTCTCTCTGAGGTATGCCTTTGCCATAAGCTACCTTTGGTTTATCTTACACGGATCACACTTTAATTACACACTTTAATTTGTATAATTGTTAGTATATCCTATTGTGATTACATAATATTCGTGTATACAACTCACTATGTATATCATGTGATAATACGAGAATAATTACTATAAGTAATTATTAATTTATACATGTATCACCACATAATATACGTGGTGAGTTGTTTACATAGATATTATGTAATTGTACATGATTCATATGGAATAATAACTTGTAAATGCTCCTAATATTGTTTTTCACATTGAAATACCATTTACACAATATCTGTGTAAACCGATAAGCAAAGCGAAAAAGATTGGTCCATTTCTTAAATGAGACATCAACTGATAGTTCAGCCATCAGCTCAACTATCAGCTCATCTCATGGTTGAGCTGAGATAAATAGCTCACCACAAATATTATGTCATATATAGATAAAAATGTATATACCAACATAAGTAATACATGTTGAAACATATCGAAATATATTGTTAATTAAACACACACATAATAATAGGTATTTATATATATATATATATAAATATTTGTGGTGACCAAAATATTTACTTACACAAAACTAATAAATACAAAGAGTAAGTAAAACGAGGTTCTATCCTTGACATTTTTGTTTTTACCTCTCATCCTCTTCTCATCTCTCGATATGAGATATAATCTGTAGTAGTGATCTAATCACTACTTTCAATATATACACATATTAATACAATATTAAAAATACTAACATAAGATATTAACATTGGTTAAATAATTTGTTCAAACAGTTTACCTTCAGTTCATATGAGTGATATCTAAATGATATCTGTGGTTGGTTTTGTTTACACAGATATAATGTAATTACCCTTGTAACTTACTCGTAATTACAAGCAAAGTTGTGTAGCATATTTTACCTTTGGTGTATAATATGAGGGTAATTACATAATATACGTGTAAACCGAAGGTGAGCTGCGCTAAACAACCAACCACGATGATCTTGTGGCCATACAAGTATTATATGTTAATATTATGTTAACATCTTCGTGATAGTTAATTTTTAACACCAATAAAAATATTTGTTAATATCATGTATATAATTGTTTACTATATATTATGCACAACTATATTTATCTAATATTTTATAGAATATGGTCTCTATATTATAGTTAATTATTCATTCAGTGTAGTTTTTCTCTGAGATGTACTTTTGGTTCACATGAAGTATTCCACATAATTATCGTGGTTGATTATTTAGCGCAGCTCTTCTCTCCGGAGGTATACCTTCGGTTTACACGAATATTATGTAATTGTCCTTATAATTACAAGTAAAATTTTTACAATACGAGGGTGATTACATAATATTCGTGTAAACCGAAGGTATACCTCCGGAGAGAAGAGTTGCGCTAAATAATCAACCACGGCAAATTTGTGATCATATGAGTATCAATAACAAATTATATATTAGGCATTATCTCACCATACATATAAATTATGTTAAGTTAGTAATTGTTATATACTATATATAACATTATACCATATTATTTTGTTTCGTTTGGGGTTTTGAGTATTATATGATACCAACCTAAAATTACTAATAGTTGTTTAAACGTTTATAATTTATAATTTACTATTTTTAATACTAAAACATTTTACATAGTTGATTATAACTATGTTATAATTATGTTATGTTATTAGTTACAGATACCAAACACATAGCTACATAATATTAATGGATGAGTAGTTGCGTATACGCACCTTTTGTGTAATTTTTCATCAGTTAATACATTATTGGCATGATAATTAATATAATATAATATAATCGTTACTTCGTTAATTTAGTATAAAAAAGTTTTAAGGTAGAAAATAGTGTATTCAATACACTATACTATATAGCTTGAGTATTAAGTATCTTTGAATTTGCAGGTTTGACATATTTTTGGTATAATATATTTTTGGTATGGTTTAAAAATACATCATACCAAATTTTACCTGTAATTATAAAGTATTATATTATTCCACTATATATTTTGCATTGAGTATAATAAAGTTTTAAAGTAAAAATGGTGTATTGAATATACTATACTGTATATTGTAGTATCTCTTACCTTTAATTTTACAGGTGATATCTTGGTTTGACATAATTTTGATTTGGTTTGAAAATATGTCAAACCAAGATTTACCTGTAATTATAAAGTATTGTGATATCCCAATATATCATGTAGTGAGTATATTAAGATTTTAAAGTAAAAAAAATAGTGTATTGAATATACTATACTGTATATTGTAGTAGCTCTTACCTTTAATTTTACAGGTAAAATTTGGTTTGACATATTTTCAAACCAAACCAAAATTATGTCAAACTAAGATTTACCTGTACTTATAAAGTATTATAATATTCCACTATATATTTTGCATTGAGTATAAAAAATTTTAAGGTAATATTATACATTTAATACACTATATTGTATAGTGTTATATTGCTTCCTCCTCCTCCTCCACTATTCACTTCATTCAATCCATTCAATCCATTCATTTTATCATCTATTTTCCAGATATTTTACATGTGATGTATAAATATATATTTGTAATTATTCCTCCATCCATACAATAATAATCACACTATCTTTGTGGTTAGTTGATTACACAACTATTATGTAATAAGTATCAAGATCATTACCAATAACACATATATTAATACTTATTATAAACTTAGGCTAATACTTATATTTGTTAAGTATAAGTTTATAATTTTATATCTAGTCAAATACACACTACATAATTACATATACATACTAATATTACTTATTACTATGTTATTCACAATAATACACATGATATTTTGTGGATCATTAGATACACAGATTTACATATATTTTCCATATGGATATTACACATTTAACTACAAAATTATATATTATACATTATAACATATATTAGTAATTTTTGAACATGAGAAAGAATAAAGGGTGAGAAAGGAAGGGAGGAGGAAGAGGGAGAGGGAGAAGGAAGGGAGAAGGAGAAAAGAAGAGAGGGAGGGAGGAGGAAGAGGGAGAGAAGAAAGAGGGAGAGGGAAGGGAGAAGGAGAAAGGAAGAGGAGAGAGAGATTAAGATAGTCGTCGATAATTGCAAACTCAGCAGATATTGCAAAATTTCTACAGTACTGCAAATAAAAACTTTATGTGTAATATACTTTTGGTCACTCACAACTTTATTGCAAATATACCTACTTTTCTAATTACCAGAATGTTATAGGTGTATGATTACATGATAACTGTGGATAGTTTGGATGCACAACTATTATGTAATTATACTAATATATATATATATATATATATATATTACTTGTATATTTGTATATTTGTATGATACAAGGATAATTATATAATGTTCTTGTATCCAAACTATCCACAAAAATGTGTTATAATACAATACGTTATTGTATAATATATATATATATACTAAAACATTTAACAGTAAATAATTATACTTGTTTAATATAGTAGTAATTATCATTCAACCAAAAGATAATTATGTTATTATACTTGTGTAATTTACGTAATGACTGTGGTTAGTTGTTTACACAAATCACATGTAGTTGATACTTTAATTTATGTAGAATTTGGTATTTTATACCAGGATAATTGCATAAAATTCGTGCACACAAACTAACTACGAAGATTATGTAATTATATGAGTATATTTTACAATTTAACAGTAAATTACTATTTTGAATATTAAACTAGTTGCTATAAACATTATTATAGTTAGTAAACATAATCTTATACCTGTTAAAAACATTATAGTAATGTTTTCTTGATTGAGACAAATATATGTATGAGAATGTATACAGACTTATATGTGTATAATTATTAATTTGGTATAATATAATATATACATATTCATCAGTAAAATTACCATTATAATATTAGTTACTAAGTCACACAAGTATATAATTACATATTACCCGTGGATAATTATTTGCACAGATTACCTGTAGATTTTATAGTATCTTGATCATTTAAAGGTAAAATCTACAGTATGACTATACGCAATCTTTGTAATTATATTGTAATATAACAATAATTAAACAAATTAAAGTATAATTACATAATATTTGTAGTTAGTTGTTCACACAGATATTATGTAATTATACACAAAAATTAAGTATTAACTTCACTATAACATATAATGATGTATTGAGTTACTTTGTTTTGTCAGGTCAAATTTGGTTTGGTGGAAAAATACACCAAACCAAATTTCTGTCAAGACAAGATTTGTCCTGTTATATCAAAGTATCATAGTATACTGTTATATGATGTCAGTGATTATAAAAGTATTTTAAGCTAACATATCTTTGTTATACACTACTAACATATAATGATATACTGTACTACTTTATTTTTACAGGTCTAATCTTGGTCTGACAGAAATTTGGTATGGTTTACAAATACATCAAACCAAGTTTCCCCTGACAAACCAAAGGTTTATAATATGGCCACTATATGTTATAATGAGTGTAAAACCATTTTACACTATAGTAATATGTGCTAAGTATAATTACACGAATTTCATGTATTTTACAGAAGGTTATCTACACTTTATGCTTTAAATTATGTTGCTAACCGGTATCTATGTCTATTGTAATTTATGTGATGATATGAGAGAAATTAAATAATATTTGTATTATAATACAGTAATTATTTACTTAATATTGTGATTGTCGCAATTTGCTACTTGTGATAAGCTTTAGCGGAAAGACTAAGTCTCATAAACATCTTACAACTGTATTATCATCACAAACATGACATGTCATTGTGATCACACAAAAATTTAGAGAGTAATTACACTAATATTAGTGTAATCAACCAACCACTAATATTGTGTAAACATAAGAATATTTATCTTGGTAACTACTTATTTAACACAGATTACCTTTGGTTTATAATAATGTAAATACATGATCATTGTGGTGAGTTGCCTACACAGCTTTTATGTAATTGCCCTTATATTTATACTTGTATTTTTGTGTATAAATATAATTGCCCTTATATTTATACTTGTATTTTTGTGTATAAATATAAGGGCAATTACATAAAAGCTGTGTAGGCAACTCACCACAATGATTATGTAGTTTTATTTTTACAATTAAGAATATAATGTTGATAAGATACATAATTACCGTGGTTAACTGTTTAGCTCAGCTCTTCTCTCTGAGGTATTTTCTCTATCGGACATACCTTCGCTTTACACGGATATTATGTGATCGTACCAATATATACATAGAGGAAAGAATTAAAAGGGTAGAGGATTGAGGGAAGGAGGGAAGGAGATGAGTATTTATTTACACCAACAATTTAGTGAACACGATATGGTTTTACACTAAAAGTAGGAGAATATTAAATATACTTTGTTACTACCAACAAGAAAAATTCTGTAATTATACATATATTGGTATAAACAATATTTATATATTATATATATATATATATATATTATAGTAAAGCAATAAATATTGTAAATGTATAATTTGACCATATAACATATAAAATAATTTAATGTGAATGAAGTATAAATATGATGGTAGTGTGTGTATTACAAATATAATATATAAACTAGTGTATCTCGTAATGTTGTCTAGTTTTTGGATAAAGGAATTAAATTTACAACTAAGAGTTGTAAACATTTATATGTTATACATAATAAAATAATTGGTTCACCACATTGTGTGGTGAAAATATTTTTATATACCATAAACAGTATATTTTTTATTATATTAACTTAACAACTACAGATAATTATTACTATTTAATAATCACGTGTTTTTAACTGTCCATTATAATAAATGTCATACGACATCATATCACCATTTTCATCATATTGAGTCCATTGTCCATCCTTTATATCAATGTGTATATTTTGTTGTTCGTTAAGTTTAATTGTATTCTTATCATAGATATAGTTACCTTGTTCCTTCATAATACTATGACCATCATCATTAATTGGGTACCAACTTGTCCACATACCTATTCTCTTATCATGATAGTATCCTCCTCCTTCTTTCAAACCATGTTTATTATCATCATACCAGTATTGCCATGATCCATCTTTTTCACCATTCAAATATTCACCCAATTGTTGAACGTTAGTTTTATTATTGTTATTAATTGGATACCAACTTTTCCACACACCTGTTCTCTTATCATGGTTATATTCTCCTCCTTCCCTCAAACTATGCCCAGTATCATGATACCAATACTGCCACAATCCATGCTTCTTACCAAATAGATACTCACCCTGTTTTTCAAGTACAGATTCATGACTTAATTCATATCCTAATTTATGATTTGGGATATGAATTGCATTATAATCTTCAAATGTAGTTGGATCATACCAATATTTCCACAGTTCTTGTTTTGTGTTATGCTTATATTTACCCATCTTTCTTACAGTATGTTGTGGATTATCATACCATGCTGTAACATTTCCATTTTTATAATCATTAACATAATATGTTATCGAATTAATTGTATGTTGGTTATTATCATAATACTTAATATATTTACCTGATATATAATTACCTTCCATTTCATACATATATTTAATATTACCATTGTTTGAATAATAACCAACGGTTAAACCGTAACCCTCCATTTCCTCCTCACCATCTTTTTCACCATTGTTATTCTTCTTGTTATGTTTAGATTTGTTTATTTTGATTCCATGCATACATACATACACGATATCGTTATCAGTGTGTCCACCGTTAACTGGAACGTTATTGTAATAGTGATCACCATTGGAATCTTCATATACGGCATTGGTATTTAATGCTGCCCACTCAAGGTAAAATTTAACATCTGTTAAGTATTGTTTTGGGATAACTTGATATGAACAACAGAGAAAGATTTCCCACTGTATCATTGGTATACAATCATTATAAACAACATTTGGTACACCTGGTATATCCCAATGTTCTAATACTTGGTTGATCAAATAGTCAAGATATTCATCATCATCAAAATACGTGTACATGTTAAACAACGGTACATACAAATCTGGATTACTAATCTCCCGTTCATCACCATTAAGAAAATCAATGTAATTGTCGATTACTGGTAAGAATTTATCTGGTATATCAATAATCAAATCATCAGTAAAATTATCTACTAACACTTTTATGTGTTGTGATTTAACTGCTGTGCTAATAGGCACTGGTACAATTTTACCATCAACCTTAAACTTTATGTATCCTTGTCTCCCTTCTCCTTCTTCTCCTCCTTCTTCTCCTCCTTCTCCTTCTCCTTCTCCTTCTCCCTTATTTACCGTATGTTCATTCATTAGTAATAATGTTTATTATCACCAAATAAACTATTATCATTTTTATAAAATACTCACATATGTAAGTATTTATGAACTATTACATTATATAATATAATTGTGTAATAATTACATTACAATGCAATGAATGTCGTATTGGGTTTATAGATATGTGATATGATTACTTAATACATGTAATTATATAACCTCTTTTGTGTTACCGTAACACAAAATACATATTATTATTAATATATGAGGTGAAAGATATATTTATATTGTATATAGATAAGTATTATAACCAAATGTAGTGAAAGTAAATATATTTTGTAATTTAATTATGGTTTATAACTGTAAATAGTTATATTGTTTATATATTGGTTAGATAACATATAAAGTATATAATTGTATTTACATCCTTACATAGATATAACTTTAAATTTTGTTCATCAAAGTAATATATGTATAGATAATACATGAACATTGTGGTTAGTTAATTACACAAATATTATGTAATCATACCAAAATAAATATGTAATTACTCGTAATTATAAGTGCAATTACATAATATTCGTGTAAACCAAAGGTATGTTCGATAGAGAAAATATCTCAGAGCTAAACAATCAACTACAAAAATTATGGAGTTACTTGATGATATTGTTTGTTTAATACATGGATAATCACATAACTATTGTGGATGATTAGATACACAGATTTACTGTAATTATACCTGTAATAGTAAATAATTACTTGTTTATTTTAGTATAATTACAGTAAATCTGTGTATCTAATCATCCACAATAATCATGTAATTATTTGTTGCTAATATTAGTATGATACATAAATAATTACAGTATTATCGTGGTTAATTATTTACATGGATATTATGTGATAATACTTTGATGACTCTCGTATATAACAAAAGTAACAATATAATTTAAGTATTATTACATAATATCCATGTAAATAATTAACCACGATAATACTGTAATTATACAAGTAATTATACAAGTAATTATAAAATTAATCATACAAGTAATTATTTTTATAAACTACATGGTATCCATGGTTGATTGTTTACGTGGATATTATGTAATTACCCGCATATCATCGTTATATATAAGAGTAAAATATCAGGTTATACAGTATTAGATTAACAATAATATACGAATGATTATTGTTAATATATTAATGAATAGCACCTGGTTTCGTTGCCACTGCCACTACGCTTGTCGTTTGTTGTTGCTGTCAACAAAAAGCCAATACAGAATTCGTAAATATTTGTTAATATTTGCAACCTATTACAAGATGATAGATGCAAATAATACAACATAAAAGAGTAATATTATATTATATTATATAATATAATAGATGTTAATTGGGATAGAATGTATAAATAATGTTACTCTTTTATGTTGTATTATGTGTTGTAATTACAAAATATAATTACGTTAAGATAACGAGTAGATATACTAAGATTTATTCTGTAATTCATATGTTTTAAATTATAGTGTAATTACACAATATCTGTGTAAACCAAAGGTATACTGACAGTTAAATTATGAGAGCCATAGTTACGCTAAACAACTTGCCACGAGTATTATGTGGTGATACAAGTATCAACCAAATATTAATTATGTTTCATGCATACATAAATTAGAGGGATAGTATAGACACGTAAATTTTAGTAATATTCTTCTTTCTTATGTATATATATATATATATCTACCTTTGGCTTATCAGAGATACAACTGAGTTTAACCAAATTCTTCTCTGTTAGTTATACCTTCGGTTTGCTAGAGGTTAACTACACATCAGAGAAGCTATGTCTCTCATAGTTGAACTGTCAGTATACCTTTGGTTTATATAAATGCAATTACATAATATTAGTGTATCTAATTTACCACAATTATCATGTATTTCATATAGAGCATTTTAGGTAGTAAAAGTTTATACTAACCTATAACATCTTAATTATAGATTAGTATTTTTCCAGATATTCGTAACTTACAAATTTATGAAATACAACATCATGTTGTATATATTTGTTTATGTAGACCACATATCAATTATCTGTAATTTGGATATTATTATGACTACAAATTATTGTTGTAATTATATTTTACGTATTAATACATACAGGTATATATTTGTGAGATAAGAGAATAAGAAGGATAGAGGGATAGAGAGAAAGAGGGAAAGAGGGAAAGGAGAGGTTAACATATTTTTGGTATGAACAAGAAATATATCAAAGCGAAAATTACCTGTAAAGTCAAAGGTATGTAATATTTATGTTGTAATGATTAGTAAGTATAAAATAATTTTGTACTAAAAATATTATATTGAGTAAGTAATCTCTATATGTAATAGCTATTTTATTACCACTTATATATTCAACATAATTATCTATCACGTTACAATATTTATCATCAATCGGAATAATAACATTCATGTTATCAAAATATCTTAACAACATTTTTGATGTATACTGAACTTATATCTTCTGAGTATTGAATATTGAATTCCTTGTTATTACAAGTAATAATCGGCATTTTTAGTACAGTAAGTAATTAAAATCAACTTCCTTCCCTGTTCAAGCACATAAACTATCTGGATTTAACAATCCAATGACATGTAACTTATACACATACATAAATATTCTAATCTATATTAATATACATAACCTTCCCCCCCCCTTCTCTCCTCCCCACGATTATTATAACAATATTATTGTGTTAACTTAACAGTAGTTATTACCTTATAATTTAAGTGTTACACATTGTTCCACAATAATACAACAATAGTACATCATTACCTATTGTAGTATTATGTTTGTACATGATCACAATTTAAAATTGTGATCATAACAATATGCATAAATACATTATACAATATGGTTGAGTTATATAGTTGAATACATAGAAGATAATACAATTATATATTATAAATAAAGAGTAACCATTATGACCGTAACCTTTGTCCTGACTGACAGTCAATTGATAAGTGTGTCAAACTCTATCACTTCATCATCCAATGTTATTACATCATTGATATTCGATACAGGACTTACTGATGTGATTATTGAAGTACCCAATGCATATATATTGTTGTATTTGATGTTTACCTTAATTTTCTAAATAGCAACCCAATTGTTATCAGTGATATAAACAATCTACTTACATGTTTTAACATGGAATCATTCTTTGCCGATGATGCATTTTTAAGTATTTGATGTCTCAAGTATACTCTTCATGGAAAGAATTTTATCCTTATATTAACACACTACCTAATGAACGATCGATATACCTTCATTCTCCATATGAGTTTGTTCCACCTGTGTACATTGACAATGTTGGCTTCTTCAATGAATGGCTGAGCATCAATCAAACCGAAGATACATCTAAAGATACATTTAAAGATACACATCTTTGCCAAAGTAAGATAATAGTTCTTAACTACAAGCCTCGTACTCTTACATCTGGTCTATTATCATGTGATAATAATCATAACAGTGGTAAAATGTATCATACAGATGTTACTTATTATGACCATGATAACAGTGGTGACAGTACAGGTGTAAAAACACATAGACAAATTAAGGAGTTGAATACTTATCATATTGTTGATCACAATAAACTTGGAAAGGAAATACAAATAAAATGGTATTCCAATGGGCAGCTTGAGTGTAGATTTCATTTCGTTATCAAAGTGGATGAAAAATACAAAGATATGAGATTTGGTAAAACACTTGTTAACCCTATCGTTCCCACTATTAAAGTAAAGGATGGCTTACAAGAAGAGTGGTATGAAAACGATAATGGTCAACTCAAATATCGAGTCAATTATATCGATGGACAGGGACATGGATTAACCGAGATGTGGTATGAAAATGGGAAACTTCGGGTTAGAAGTTATTATAATAATGGAATGGTGGACGGTCCAATGGAAGAGTGGTAAGATAATGGTAGCCTTAAGACAAGGACAATTATTAATAATGGAATACCTGCTGGTGTATGGGAGGAATGGTATGTAAACGATAGTTGTCAAAATAGTCAGAATGATCAAAACAGGCAGAATGGTCAACTTAAACACAGATTCAGTCACACCAATGGTGGATTAGAGTGTTTACAAGAGGATTGGTATGAGAATGGGCAACTTAAGTCCCAACATAGATACGCTAATAGTGTATTACATGGTTTACAAGAGGATTGGTATGAGAATGGGCAACTTAAGTCCCAAAATAGATATATTGACAGTGAAGTGTGTGATTTGCAAGAAGAATGGTCTGAAAATGGCCAACCCATGATTAGGGAACGAGATGATATAGATGAGCTTATAAAGGATTTACCGATTGAACAGCAAGAAAAAGAAAGACATGCTATATTGCGCTTTTTAACCATTCTCTCCTGACCAAACTTCTACACTACCTAACATAGTATCAACCTAGTTACATTACAAATTTAATTTGTAATATATTTTGTGAGTGTTACAACAATGTCTATTATAATATAATTGTTATAATCAACACTTTAACACATTGTTATTGACACAATGACATATATTATATAAATGAGATATGATGTCGTAGGTAAAATTATACTACATATATTGTCGTCATCGAATAGCTTTGTTATGATTAAACACTATTAAAAAATGAAAGTATTTAGTGTTTAATAAGAAAACATGTCTTCATATACTAAATCTAAATTTACTCAAACTGGGAACTCATATGATACAGGAACAGAATCAAGATCAAAATATATAAAAATGTTAATTAATACTAAAGACAGTGAAGGGAAGGTAATCATCCCAAATAGTGATGATATTGATGATAGTGTAATTAATTACATTAATTTTGTTAATGGATGGGAACAAGAAATTACCAATGAACAACTGTTAATTGACTGTTTTAATTTGGTTGATGATGTCAATGACAATAATTATTTCGACTATTTACTAACTCAATTATGTAATGGTTGGAATCATTTAATGTCCACAGTAGATGAATTGAATATCAGTCTACAAAGAGATATCTATCTCCATTTACCGTATGAAACATTGCCACAAGTATATATTGATGATGGGTCGTTCATCAATGAATGGTTGGATAACAATAAGAACAAAAATATTACCCTCAATAAGATTGATGTTTATCATAATGAATATCGGAGTAATACTTACAACTATGATAATTATTATAATATACTAGATACATTTCACACCACCAATGGTACTAAAATTGGAATAAGAAAAACATTAGTATTCTACTTTAATGGTAAATTACGGTCTGAAACTAATGATTATAAGTCACCTGAGGATAAGGATGAGGATGATGAAGATGATGAAGATGATGACGATGACATGTCTATAAATTTTGGTGGAGAATTTTGTGGTACTGCTGCTCATAACTGTCGAATTGAAGGTGCTAAACATGGTGTTCAGAGAAAATGGTATAATGATGAGCAACACACACTTGAGTCTGAAAACAACTATGAGTATGGTAAGAAGTTAGGTTATCAAAGAACATGGTATTCGGGTCCGCAACATTTACTCGAATCTGAAGAATTCTATGTAAGTGCTAATCACGAAGATAATGATCTTGATGGTCATCGAAGACACTGGTTTAATAATTCACAACATTCACTTAGTTTTGACTATCATTATAAAAATGGTAGAAAGGATGGTTACCAGAGAGAATGGTATGATGATGAACAGCACACACTCAAATCTGAGGAGTTATTTGACAACGGTTCCCAAATTGGCTATCAACGAAAATGGTATAATAATAATAATAGGCACACACTTGAATACGAGGCATTTTTTGAAAAAGACATGCATGGTGACACTCTGGTCTCTCAACAATTCTGGCAGAACGATCCACAACACACACTTCGGAGGTCAGTGTTCCTTAAACAAACTAGAAACGGTACACAAAAATATGCTACTCGTGAAGAGTTATATTCTTCTTCCCAATAACAACTCTAAATTAGATAATGAGGATATTATGTGTTTGTATTCTATCTAGGATAGAATGATCCCAATTTTACCAACCCAAATTATAGCGTAGTCTAATATAAAGATAATAAGTCAACATAAAAGAGTTAATACATTACATAATGTATAAATATATGTTTATTAAGTTGTTAAGCATTAAATCTGTTAAATAACATATATAAATATAACTCACAGTATAGTTTGTTATCGTTGGTAATAATACGAGTATTACACCATGAAGTAATTAATAATTATACTTGTATTATTACATGATCATTGTGATTAGTTGCCTAACACAGCTTGCTGTTTGTGATCCTTGGGATCACAACCGCTTACACAGATATTATGTAATTGTGCTCGTATAAACACAACTGTATCAAATATAACAACATATTTTAAAGTGTAATTACATAATATTTGTGTAAGCTGTTTGTGACAAGCGAAGCGAAAAGACTTAGTCTCACAAGTAGCAAGCTACGCTAAACAACTATCCACGAGTATTATATAACCATCCCAGTATGAGGAGTAACTGACTTTTGGTGAACAAAACAGTTTGTGAATCTTGGATTCACAAGTAGTAGGCTACGTCACAGGTTAGCTGTGACAAGAGAAGTGTTGAATAAATAATTATCTAAGTAATGTACTTATACGAGTGTAACTAAATAATTGCTTTATGATAACACTTGTACCATCACAGAATTGCCGTAGTAAGTTGTTTAGCGCAGCTCATCTCATAGTTCAACCATGTCCCAGTTGAGAGCTATCAGTTGATGTCCCATTTGATTTCCCATTTTAGACCAGAGAAGGACCAACCTTTTCCGCTTCGCTTATCGGTTTACACGGATATTGTGTAATTGCACTCGTATAACACTGTACTTGTCTCAGATCACTTTCGATATATGGTAATGATAATAAAATTAAAATACATACATCACTACATACAATTCGTACATATGAATTCAATAGAAGTGAGATTATTATAACTATGTTATATTTTCAATAGTATATAATTATATTGTATAATTATTATGTGAGTATTATTACTACCAAGTTTTACTTCGTATAATGTTGTATGTTTAAGGTTATGTTATTATATAGTGTCTGTTAATCTCATAAACGGAGTTTTTTGAATTTATGTTTATTGGTGTATCTAAATTGTTATGATAAAAATACAAATTCAGGGTGAAATATTTGAGCTAGAACCTAAAGATATTATTGGTAGTGTTACAATTAATAACTTATTACAATATTACACTGGTGAAGATGGTAATTCACATGGTAATATTACGATACCACTTGGTCTGAGTATTGAAACATGGTATCAATATCTAGACTTCCTAGATTACAATCAACCAACAATTGGTGCTTTGAGGGTGATAGATTATATTGATAATGTGTCACAAACCAAAATTTGGTGTTTATTGTATTATAAACTTTTACGTAAACAGTATGGATCAAACCACAATGATACTATCAAAGATACACTAATAAAAATTGTTAGTGATAATACACAATATATACCGTATGAGGTATTACCTTTTAATTTACTAGATACTTTCGAAACTATGTTACCTCGTATAAAGGAGATGTCAACAACAACTGGTAATGTATTACCACATAATAATGTGAAACATATCATTAATACACTATTTAGTCCGTATATTGCAAATATTGTTAATAATATTAACAACATTAAACATACATTGTATGATGTAACAAATGGTTATGTAAATAAAATAATTAGTAAAAGGTTAATCCTACGAAGTTTAACAGGTGGCCATGAGGTATTAAATAGTGAAATTATACTTCACTATGATGATGATGATTATTACAATTTTGAGCATGCAAGTTATCCGTTAAAGTTAATAGGTGAGACAGCATTTATATCACCACGTATTGCTGCTCACTACCAAAATATAAATGTTTACGACATTGGATATGAAAACTTTATTTATTGTCCGGATAATAAAAGTTATTTACAATATTGGCTTGACACACAAAATGTTAATTATATTATGCAGGCATCATGTAGTAATAATAATAATATAACATCGATACTAACCGTTGAGCCACTATCTAAGATGACCAATACTAAGAAATATAATATTCATAACAAATATATACAATATGAGGGTCATCAAACAGAAATTACTATTACAAGTAAAAATAACAGCTATAAACTGTTGTGTTATAACATACCTTCTACTTACGATAGAGATTATTACATTTATCTACCATATGAGTATGATCCAATTATTAAGGTAATTTATGCCTTTAGTGTCTAGGATTTTAAAATTTAGACTATTAATTATTACTCCAAGTAATAATAATAATACATACATGCATGTTAAACTATAACGAGAATATATTTTACGTCATTGGTTACATCATCTAACAGTAATTATTATATGATATGATCATAACTAAGATAATTATAGATTAACGGTAAATATAATATAAGTATACTACCATGTAATGTTGTAAGTTAACATATAATAACTAACATAACATTGTAAGTTAGATTATATATTGTAGTGATATTACTAACTTGGTTAGTAACAAGAAATCATATATGTTAATTACATATTAACCATCAGTTGTTAATATAAAAGTTTGTAACTAGTGCATTTAATATTGTTATATTGTAATTAATATAACAATATAACAATATTAAATGCACTAGTTATAACTGCTATTATTTATTCTCGTCGTTGTAATTGTCGTCATATTCGAGTACAATTACATAATATTCGTGTAAAGCGCTGCGCTTGTCGCAGCTATGGCTCTCTCAGTATACCTTCGGTGAACCGATAAGCGAAGCGGAAAAGGTTGGTCCTTCTCTGGTCTGGTCTGAAGTGTGAAATGAAATGGGAAATCAAATGACAGTTCAACTATGACATCAACTGATCTATCAGTTGGGAGCTATCAGCTCAACTATGAGATGAGCTGCGACAAGCGCTGCGCTAAAGCGCAGCTGACCTTCGGTAATCAACTCCCGCTGCGCTTGTCACGAATATTATGTAATGATATAAGTGTACATAAATAATTAGCTGTATTAACTATACTCATATTATTAACATAATATAAAATATTGCTGGGAACCCTTATTTGCATTGTTTATTATAAACAATAGTTTATTACCGATAATATATTTAATAAAATTTTGAGACTTTAACATATCTTGTTTGTATGATTTCTTTTAATCAGGTATTGTTGCATTTGTTAAATTTTTTGTGTTCTGTGGTATGTTAATATATTTGTAGTTCTTTCTCCATGAAGGAATAGGGTGGAATAATAAGTAACATTATTACTATTTGAATGCTTCACATAATATACACATACCATCTACGAATGAACTATTGCAGATCTGTTCAACATCACACGGTTTGCTCAAACACAAATATCTATTAACATTCTTTGAAGTTTTGTGTTTTTATACCTGGTTTAATATATGTCTATAAAGTTATATCATTATACACTGTGGCATTTATATAAGCAAGTGAAATACTATAATAACATATATGTTAGTTGTGATAATGTTTTCAGTGATGTAATATATTTGTTAAGTATTATATTAATTAATGTGTAATACACAGCAGACTAAAGTAAAACAATAGAACGATGTGAATTCGCAAACCCACATACGTTCAAAACAACAGAAGACTAATACACCAACCCGTACAAAATTGTGCGTATTATGTGATTACTAATGTAAAATATATAATATTGGTTACTTCCACCATACAATAATAAACATAATAAATGTTTGCTTTGTATTGTTATTACCATAACATTGTAAAATACAATGTTTCTACCATATGCATGATATATTTAATATACCATAACATCTGTTTTAAATCCACTAATATTACCTGTTTATTTTAATGCAGTTACACAATATCTGCGACAAGCGACAAGAGCAGAGATAAACCGAAGGTAAGCTGCGCTAAACGAAGTGGAAGCGGCAGCTCACCTAAAGCGATAAGTGCAACGGAGCTGACCACTTGTGAGACTTAGTCTCACAAACCGCAGGTATACTCCGAGAGAGATAGCTTCGCCAAACGGTTCGGTTTACACGTATTTTATGTAATTGTACTTGTATTACCGTTTTAACACTCGTAATTATTTACTTATATAAGGACAATCACATAAAATTCATATAAGTAACTCACCATGGTCATCATATAGTCCATACAAGGACTATTTAGAACAACTTTGTTTGTATTTCAAACATAAAATACATTTATACTTTTAGTTATTACAGTAATGACTACTTTATCCATACAAGTATCATTCCATAATTATTGTGGTCAGTTGGTTACACAGATATTATCTCAGTACACTTGTATTCGTAACAAATTATATCTTAATTTTACAATAATAATATCTGTAATTACATGTTCATATAAGTATAATTACACAATATCCGTGACAAGCGACAAGCGCAGAGATAAACCGATAAGCGAAGCGGAAAAGGTTGGTCCTTCTCTGGTCTAAAATGGGAAATCAAATGACAGTTCAACTATGACATCAACTGATGGTTGAACTATGAGATGAGCTGCGACAAGCGCAGCGCTAAACGAAGTGGAAGTAGAACCAACTATCCACGCATAATCGTGTAGCTATTATAATTAATATAGTTATATTAACACAGTTTATATTAAAATAATAACCATAATAGTTATATCTCCTTCTCATTCTCCTCCGATCTTTTCTGTCTGAACTACAATATGTTGAGAACACTCATTCACAACATTAACCATAAATGTAATAACAATGTTAATTATATTATTGTTGTTTTGTTTAGTATAATATATACTAAACATTTTAGTGTCTCGATAGGATACTGTTAGTAAATATAGTAGTTAAAATATTGTAAGATGTCGAAGTATTTGACATTTGTTATACAATAAATATATGATAGATACTACTATGTGTATACTTATTACTTATATTTTTACAGGTAAAACTTGGTTTGGTACATTTTTGGTTAAAACCAAAACAAAATCTGTCTGACCTGTAAAGTTAAACATAACAAACATACATGTAACAATATACAAGTATACAAACAATATTATTTTAGTATAGAATGGTTCTATACTTATTTATATACTATGGGTACTTATTGTCCTTGTGTTTACAGATCAGACAGGTTTTGTTTTGGTTTTAACCAAAAATGTACCAAACTAAGTTTTATCTGTAAATTATAAGTAGTAATATTTATTACATCTTAGTGTACACATAAATTTTACATGATATTTTGTGGATAATTGGATACACGGATATTATGTAATAACACATGTAAATAACTAACTATTTCCTTATTCCTCCTCTTCTTTCTTTTTGTATAATTACTTACAAAGTTGAGTACAATTACATAATATTCATGTAAGCCAAACCGAAGGTATTTCTCTTTAGAGTATAGCTACCGCTGCGCTTGTCTCTAACCGCAGGTGGGCTTCGCCTAAGCAACTCACCACGATTATCATAAGGCTATATGAATATTATATATTTAGATATTAGGTAATTACCACCAATAATTACGTGATTACCGTGGTGAGTTGCCTCCGATTCCACTTCGTTTAGCGCAGCTCATCTCATAGTTCAACCATCAGTTGATGTCCCATTTGATTTCCCATTTTAGACCAGAGAAGGACCAACCTTTTCCGCTTCGCTTATCGGTTTATCTCTGCGCTTGTCGCTTGTCATGGATATTGTTTAATTACATTAATATCATATGAGGAGAAAGAGTAGATGGAAAGGTATGATTAGAATCTGGTGATAATATGTATTTATACAAGTGTACATAATTCTGTGACTCCAAACTAACTATAAAATTATGTGTAGTAATCAACGGGGTTAAATATAGTTAAAATATAGTTAAACTATTTAGTAATAATATACATGAGTAGTAAAATTACTCTTGGTAACTTTTGTTTATTGTATGTTTGTAATTTTATGTTAACCTAATTGTATTTAACATAGTATATACGCAAAACCAAACATAATTGGGTTAACATAAAATCTTCCAAAAAGATATAGATAAGCAGGATAAAAGTGATCTCAGTTTACATTATTGTATGTGGATGATTTTAATCTTGTTTATGCGAGTAATTAATACATAGATGTAACTTTATAACTTGTATAATACTACCAAGAATATACACTTGATCTAACACCACCTAAATTTAGTTTAAATATTAAACTCATAAACATAAACAATAAGCAATATACTTGTTACCTATATTTTTACAGGTAAACTTCGGTTTCGACATATTTTTGTACAGAACCGAACCAAAAATCGTCCTGTCCTGTAAAATATCGATAACAATAATCCATTATATAGTGTAATGTATACATTATATCTTATTTTAGTATAAAACCATTTTATACTTACTAAGTATTATAACAACATAATAGTTACTATAATTTTACAGGTCAGAACAATCTTTGGTTTGTTTTTGGTATAAACAACAAAAACATCATACCAAAAATTACCTGTAAAATTATAGTAACTATTATGTTGTTATAATACTTAGTAAGTATAAAATGGTTTTATACTAAAATAAGATATAATGTATACATTACACTATATAATGGATTATTGTTTACCTCTATTTTACATGTAAATCTTAGTTTGATATATTTTTGGTATGAACAAGAAATATATCAAACTAAGATTTACCTGTAATTTTAAAGTAAGATGATACTTCACTATAACATTAGTGAGTATAAAAATATTTTATACTAAAACAACTATTGAGTTCACTATAATATATAGTGTAGTATTGCTACTATCATAAGATTAACATGTGTTATAATTTTAAATGTACATAAAATATAGTCAATGATAGCATTACCAACTATTACTTAGGTGTGTGTGTTAATTACATATTCATGATAGTAATATTCACATGATCTTTATGGTGAGGTCGCCTCCGCTTCCACTTCGTTTAGCACAGATCACCTGTGGCGTAGCCATCTCTCTTGGAATATACCTTCGGTTCGGTTTATCTCTGCCGCTGCGCTTGTCACTTGTCACTTGTCACTTGTCACTTGTCACAGATATTATGTAATTATACGTATATTCAACTGTTTGTTACTAGTATAACTATTTATGTAGCTGAGTATAAATTACGTAAATACGTGTATCCAACTAACCACAATAATCATGTGAGATATACTAATATAACGTTGGCAATTACTTTATTGTAGTTTTCATCTCGTATGCATATACATTTTCTAACTGTAGTTTATGTTATATTAACCAATACTCATGAGTGTTGTAAATGTGATAAATATAATCAGTATAATATGTAGTGTTTATTACAGATTTATCACTTATATCGTTACATGAATAATATTGTTGTATGTGACTAAATATATTCTAGATGTATTTAATATTATAACTATTACTTACCAAGTAAGTAATTATGTTTATTATATGTGTTATTGTTAATAGATACACATCAACGATAAAAGTTATTTACAACAATAACTAATTACTGAGTATAATCTTAGCACAATTACATAATATCTGTGTGTACAATTAACCACAAATAATATATTAATATCTCAATACATTTTATGGTATTATCTATTAGTTGTAATAGTATCTTTACAGAATATTTGTAGATAGTTAGTTCCTCTGCCGCTGCGCTTGTCGCTTGTCACTTGTCACAAATATTATGTAATTGTATTTAGTTCATATTAGAATAAACAACAGATAGTATTCGGAATTTTTATATACACATTCTCTCTCACTCTCTCACTTACAAGAGAGAGAGTGAGAGAGGAAAATGGAGAGACAAAGTATACTAACTGGTTAATAACTTCATTTTACAATACTGTAATGATTATAATAGTAATTACTATAATATAAATATGTAATTACTACTGTAAAATACATGGTTGAACCACATAATAGTCGTGGTGAATTACTTACACGTATATTATGTAATTGCTCTCTGCTCAGCGTAGCCTACCTTCTGTTCACCTGCGATTTACCAAAGGTTAGCTGCTATTTATATGAGGATAATTACATAATATTGTGTGTAGTTTTACTATTATGTAATCTTTGTTTAATTGTTCTATTCATTGTCTACTTCCCACATATCGGTGTATTATACACGAATATTCGTGTAAACAACTAAATCACAATATCCGTGTAGTTATTAGTGATAATACTTTATTATCTTAATAGATTATTCTCATATGATTACATAATATACGTGGTGAGTTATTTAGCGCAGATCATCTCATAGTTCAACCATGTCCCAGTTGAGAGCTATCAGTTGATGTCCCATTTGATTTCCCATTTTAGACCAGAGAAGGACCAACCTTTTCCGCTTCGCTTATCGGTTTACCGAAGGTCAGCAGCTCTTTACACGGATATTATGTAATTGTCAACGGAAAACACAACCATATTCAACCATAAATAGTTAAGTACAAACATCTGTCACTGTATCTTATTTTGTAAAGTGTAAATAATACAATTAGGTATGATGAAGATAGGTAAAAGATTAAGTATATGTTTAATTATTAAACATATGTTTGTGTATTCAACAAATTGTTGTAATTGTTATGAGTATATATATAAATACAATTACATTCACTCCGTGTATTCAACCAACCACGGCTATCATGTAACTATACTGGTATGAACAATTATTTATGTAGTAATTACATTTATATCATTACATAATATTTGTGGTTAGTTGTATACACCATTATTATGTAATTACACTTTAATTTATGTAGTTATACTTGTTATAATTGTTGGATATAAAGATGATTACACAATATCCGTGACAAAAGACAAGCGCGGCGGCGGCGGCAGAGATAAACCGATAAGCGAAGCGGAAAAGGTTGGTCCTTCTCTGGTCTAAAATGGGAAATCAAATGGGACATCAACTGATAGCTCTCAACTGGGACATGGTTGAACTATGAGATGAGTTGCGACAAGCGCAGCGCT
>Ga0302300_1000632_pt1 | contig 23589 bp, 18 predicted proteins | sample III_Palsa_E1_1_FD_198756 | JGI IMG/M metagenome (GOLD analysis project Ga0302300, IMG submission 198756) | Peat permafrost microbial communities from Stordalen Mire near Abisko, Sweden - III_Palsa_E1_1 | ecosystem: Environmental > Terrestrial > Soil > Palsa > Peat permafrost | place: Sweden... | reverse complement strand
TCTCGTAAGACGATGTTTGGCGATTTATTGCAAAAGCCAGTCAATGCTCGTTTACCAGCGAGTCTTTCAGCATTAGTTGTAGCTGTGATGAAAGGCGCAAATATCGTGCGAGTCCATGATGTGGTTGCAAGTGTGGATGCTGTACGAGTAGTATCTGCTTTAGGACAAAATGGGGTGAATAATGTATAAAAAGCAGTACTTTGGAACAGACGGTATACGAGGCCAAGTAGGCATTGCGCCTATTACCCCTGATTTTATGTTGCAGCTTGGTTGGGCAGCAGGCAAATTACTAGCAGCGCAAGGCCGTTGTAAGATTTTAATTGGAAAAGATACCCGCATTTCAGGTTATGTATTGGAATCTGCTTTAGAAGCAGGGCTAGCATCAGCAGGAGCTGATGTTTTATTGGTAGGCCCCATGCCAACACCCGCTATTGCATTTTTAACGCGCACCTTAAATGCGCAAGCAGGTATTGTGGTAAGTGCATCGCATAATCTATTTGCTGATAACGGCATTAAATTTTTTGGTCCTGATGGAAATAAATTTGACGATGAGTTAGAAGCAGCTATTGAGCAAAATTTAGCTTTACCGCTGCAGACCGTAGCGCCTGTACGTTTAGGTAAAGCACGACGCATTGAAGATGCACAAGCGCGTTACATTGAATTTTGTAAACGCAGCATTCCCCAGCAAATGCATTTTAATAATCTTAAAATAGTGATTGATTGCGCGCATGGCGCGACATACCAAGTAGCGCCACGTGTATTTTCTGAATTAGGCGCGCAAATTATTGTTATTAATAATCAACCGGATGGATTTAATATTAATGATGAATGTGGTTCTACATCACCAGCCTCATTACAACAAGCTGTGTTGCGTGAAAAAGCGCATTTAGGTATTGCTTTTGATGGTGATGGTGATCGTGTCATTATGGTCAATGAGTTTGGTCAACTGGTTGATGGGGACACGTTATTATTTGTTATTATGCAAGATCGCTTACAACGTGGTGTGTTACAAGGTGGAATCGTTGGTACCGTGATGAGTAATATGGGCCTAGAACAAGCCGCATTACGTAAAAAAGTGCCTTTTATTCGTGCCAAAGTGGGCGATAGACACGTGCTGCAAGAATTAAAAAATAGAGAATGGGAATTAGGTGGAGAATCTTCTGGTCATATTATTTGTTTAGATGCGACAACAACCGGAGATGGTATTATTGCTGCGTTACAAGTTTTATGCAGCATGCAGCGTACAGGACATTCCTTAGCAACATTAACTGCTGGAATGGAAAAATTCCCTCAAGTATTATTAAATGTTCAGACAAAAAAAACGTTGGATTTAGAAACTCCTCTAATTCAAGCTGCGCTTGCAGCTGCGCAGGCTTCATTAACCGATCAAGGTCGTATATTATTAAGATGTTCTGGTACCGAGCCAGTGGTACGTGTTATGGTCGAGGGCGCTGATGAATCCTTAGTACATCGTACCGCACAACAAATTGCTGATGTCGTGAAAGAAGCCGCAACTTAAAAAAGGAATTATTATGAAAATAATTAAACATGGTTTATTAATTGCCTTATTATCTACTTCTGTTAGCGTTTATGCTGATAGCAGGTACTCTGCGATTTCTGATATAGAGGATGAACCTTTATTCGGTGATGATTTTCGTTCACGTGTTGGTATCCAAGGTTTTTACCTGCCACGCTATTCTGGCGCTAGTAGTTATGAAGGCGTTCCTTTCCCTTTAATTGATGTAAGTTGGAAGAATGTTCTTTTTGTAAATAGCTTGCGTGGTTTAGGCGCTCAATACCGTTTTGATAATCTTTATTTTGGCGCGGTGTTAAATTATGACTGGGGCCGTGATGAAAGTGATGATAGTCATCTCGATGGTATGGGCGATGTGGATGGTACCGCTGAAGGTGGTGGATTTATTGGTTATCAATTAGGAAATTGGCGTTTGGAAGTCGATGCTATGCATGCCATTGGCGATAGTGGGTATGATGGTTTAGAAGGAAAGGTTGCTTTAGCCAATATACAAAAGTTTATGGATGATCGTTTGATTATCACTGCTAGTGTACAGTCTTCTTTTGCTGATCATAATTATATGCAAGCTTATTATGGTGTAACTTCAGAACAATCAATTACCTCAGGTTATGCTCAATACTCGCCGAGCGCTGGATTTTATAAAGCAGGCGGTACTTTAGCCGCTGTTTATAGTCTTACGCCAAGCATTGCCGTGAATGGCGTGGTAGGTTACGAGCGCTTGTTAGATCACGCATCCGATAGCCCGATTGTACAAACTGGCAATCAATATCGTCTTGGCGTGGGAATAAGTTACCAATTTTAACCTGAACACAAGCTCCCTCTCGCCTTGCGGGAGAGGGAAATGCAAGCACAGCTTGCGAGGGTGAGGGGAAGCTACGAAGAAAGAAACCTATTTCAATGTGTATCATTGCTACGTAGAAAGATCGCCCCCTCACCCGCCCACGCTAAAGCGCGGTCGACCTCTCCCACAAGGGGAGAGGTGCGGAAAAGGGGCATCATCTACTCCACCATTTCCTTACTCACTATCGAAGTGACCACACAATCTGACCATACATTGAGCGCTGTCTCCACCATATCAATCACTACATAAACTGTAAGAATTAATCCCATTAACGTCGTATCAACGCCCATGGCTAATAAAAAGGCAGTGGAAAGAAAATAACATCCCATCGGAACAGAAGCATTACCAATGGCAGCTAAGGTAGCAAAAATAATCCAAGCTCCCATATGCAATGGCGAGAACTCTATACCATTACTCATGCAAACAAATAGCACCGCAATTAAAATAAAAGCCGCACAACCATTCATATTAATAACGGTACACAAAGGCAAACTAAAATTAGCCACTGACTTGGCTTTTGGATTATGACGCGTGAAGCATTCCAATGTCATAGGTAGCGTAGCAGAAGATGAACGCGAGAAAAATGCCATCATTAATGCAGGCATCATATTGCGCACTGTTTTAAGCACAGGAATCCCTTTTGCTTTTAAAAATAACGGTAATACAACCAGTGCTTGAATAAAATTGGCAATTAACACGCAGGCTAAAAAGAGCAATATTTTGTCAAGCTCACTGCTATCAGATCGGGCTTGCTGCACCAAAATCGCGGTGAAACAAAAAACGGCAATCGGTAGGAAATAAATAATATAAGTAGCAACTTTTAAAAAGAGTTGAAATAAGCTACTAAACAAGTTCTGTAATACCGCTTTATTTTCAGTTGGCAAATTCAACGTAACAATACCAAATAAGAAAGCCAATAAGGCAATGCCAATCACATTATTCTCAGCAAAGGCTTTGACGATATTATTGGGAATCATGCCAAGCACAGTGGTTAAATAACCAGCGGCATCTTTATTTGCATTAACAAGCTCCGTATGAAAACTTTCTGTGGGTTGGACCGGGTCGATAATAACAAACACCGCAAGCGCAATACTGGCAGCAATAACGGTGGTAATAATAGTGTATTTCAGTACATTCCCACCTAAAGATCTAAACTGTTGAAAAGTTCCCATATTGGCAATAGTTGATATGATAGCCAAAAATAAAATGGGAATACTAATTAATTGTAATAATTTAATAAATACAGAGCTTATGGCAGAAGTTGCAGCATTAATAAATGATATATCACTAAAACCTGCAACAACACCAAGAAAAATGGCTAAAAACACAATATACAATGAGGAGTACGATGATTTAATGTAGGCGGTCATTTTTTATTCCCCGGTAATGGCCTCTGAAAGTAAGGCCTCAACAAAATCTTCAGCAACAAAAGGGCGCAAGTCGTCAATGCCCTCACCAATTCCAATAAAATAAATAGGTAAACCCAAATTATGGGCCAAAGAAAAAATGATACCACCTTTAGCCGTGCCATCTAGTTTAGTCACCACTAAACCGGTTACACCAATGGCCTGATTAAATTGTTTAGCTTGTGATAAGGCATTTTGACCAATACTGGCGTCGAGAACTAATAATACCTCATGAGGAGCGTTAGCATCGGCTTTTTGAATGACGCGTTTAATCTTTTTTAATTCTTCCATTAAATGCTGCTGGGTGTGTAATCGACCAGCGGTATCAGCAATTAGCACATCGATATGGCGAGATTTTGCTGCTTGTAACCCATCAAAAATCACCGAAGCACTATCACTGCCTTGTTGCTGAGCTAAAACGGGAATTTGATTCCGATCGCCCCAGGCTTGTAGTTGCTCAATTGCCGCTGCACGAAAGGTATCTCCAGCAGCTAACAACACTTTTTTCTCATTATGTTGCAGTAATTTGGCCAATTTGCCGATAGTTGTTGTTTTACCAGCACCATTAATTCCCACCATTAAAATGACCATAGGAGCCTGATTAACAGGTGTAAACGCTTTTTCACACGGTCGCAAAAGTTCAATAAGACAGTTTTTCAGGCTATCAAATAAAGCTTGGCTATCATTTAATTGTTTACGATTTACTTTTTCAGTGAGCTCAGAAATAATGCGCGCGGTTGCTTCTATGCCTACATCGGCAGTTAAAAGTTGCGTTTCAATGGCTTCGAATAATTCCGCATTAATTTCTTTTTTGCCTAAAAATAAATTCGCAAGACCACGTGTGAATTGGTGACGTGTTTTTCCCAAACCTTGTTTAAGCTTGGCAAAAAAACCTAACTCGGTAGTTTCTGGTTTTTCTTCAGGGGTAACTACAGGCTCGACTGGTGATTTATTTTTAGAGCGGAAAATACTAAACATAACAACCTATTCATTATGAGGTTAAAAGGGGATATTTTAGCATAAGCGTGTTCTTGATGGAATGACGGGGTGTGAGTACTCCTCGCAGTAACGGTGCGCGCAAGTGGTATGTGGTGATCCTATTCCACACATGTACAAATCCTCTCCACTCATATATGATTTTGCCTTATAGGGAAATTTTAGAGGCAATATCAACATGATCCAGCACGTTTTGCGATTACTACTTACCCTCATCACACTAGCTCCCCAATTGTTATTGGCAGCTGACGGTGATACCCATCAATCGACTTTAGATAATGGTCTAACGGTGTTAATTCGTGAAGACCATCGAGCGCCTGTAGTAGTGGCTCAGCTTTGGTACAAAATAGGTTCTAGCTATGAGCTGCAAGGCCATACAGGTATCTCTCATATGTTAGAACATATGATGTTTAAGGGAACTGAAAAATATCCTAACAATAGTTTTTCTACCATCATTGCCGAACAAGGGGGAGTGCTTAATGCATTCACTACCAATGATATGACTGTTTATTACGAGATGTTGGCTGCCAATAAATTAGAAACCTCATTGGAATTAGAAGCTGATCGCATGGCAAATCTATTATTAAGAGAGAAAGATTTAACCAGCGAGCTGCAAGTTGTCAAAGAAGAACGGCGTATGCGCGTAGAGGATTCCCCGGAAGGCCGTTTGTTTGAGCGTTTAAACGCAACAGCTTATATTTCAACCTCGTATCATCACCCCGTCATTGGTTGGATGAACGATATTGAGCAATATACGATTAGTGATTTACAAAAATGGTATCAACAATGGTATGCGCCCAATAATGCAACTCTCGTTATTGTTGGCGATGTTGATCCTGAACAAGTACTAAAAGAGGCGAAAAAACAATTTGGACATATACCTGCACGCGATTTACCGATATTAAAGAAAGAAAAAGAAGTTGAGCCATTAGGTGAACGACGATTGACGGTAAAAGTGCCCGCACAGCTTCCTACCATTTATATTGGATATAATGCTCCATCAATAACTATGGTCAAGGAAGAGTGGGAGCCTTATGCGCTCTATGTCCTTTCTAGTATTTTAGCCGGTGGTGATAGCTCGCGAATTCAGCAAGAATTAGTGCGTGATCAGCAAATATTAGCGCAAGGCGATGCTTACTATAATCCGCTTTCTCGTTTGGGCGAATTATTTATCTTAAGTGGTATTCCTGCAACAGGTCATTCAATAACTGAAGCAGAAAGTGTTTTATTAGCGCAAATTGATACCTTGCAAGGTGAATTAGTCAACGCGCAAGAATTAGACCGAATTAAAACCAATGTCAAAGCATCACGTATTTTTGCTAAAGATTCAGTAGATGCCCAAGCGCAAGAAATGGGTCTGCTGGTTACCTTAGGCTTAGATTGGAAATTAGCTGATCAATTTGTTAGTAAAATCGATGCGGTTACTGCCGAACAAATTCAACAAGTTGCAAAAAAATATTTAATTGCCGATAGAAGGACGGTTGCTGTTTTAGATCCGCAACCGATTACAACTGAAGCACCAGTGAGCAACCCAGGAGATCTCAATGAAGTTCGCTAATTTTACATCCGCACAATGGAAGCGTTTTATTATAATCGATATCATTATTCTAGCCGCTATTCTTTTAGCTTTTTTCGGTATGCGCTGGTATGAAGAGCATGCAACACCTGTGGAAGAAGCAAAAGGCATGGTGACCATTGAAAAATGGGTAACCCCAAATGGCCTGAAAGTTTATTTTACCCCCGCACGACAATTGCCAATGGTTGATATGCGTTTGGTATTTAATGCTGGCTCAGCGCAAGATAAAGATAAACCAGGAATTGCACAATTAACCAGTAGCTTATTATTAGATGGTACTAAAACCAAATCAGCTGATGAAATTGCTCAAGCATTTGAGAATAATGCAATCCTTATTGATGCGTCTGCTTCACGCGATTACGCCACTATTAGCATGCGCAGCTTAACAGATGAAAAAGTATTTTCAACGGCAATACAATTGCTAACTGAAATTTTGCAGACAGTTGATTTTCCCGTAGATGCTTTTGCACGAGAACAACAACAATTATTGACTGCGATCGAATATAAAGCCCAAGATCCTCAATCACTGGGTGAAGATTTATTTTTTAGCACTTTGTACGGTAATCAAGTCTATGGCTCACCTATCACAGGTACTAAAGACAGTGTAACCCAGTTAAAACGACAAGATGTGCAACAATTTTATGCTAGTCATTATGTGGCTGATAATTCGGTATTGGTCTTAGTAGGTGATTTGTCATTATCGGAAGCTAAAAAAATTGCTAAAACTATTGATGCAGCTTTAATGCCCGGAAAAGCACCACCCAAACCAGAAATGGTAATTAAAGCGGCTTCTTTAGAAGCAAAAAAACTGGAATTTCCTTCCACACAAACGCATTTGTTTATAGGGCAATTAGGTATTAATCGCCATTCACCTGATTATTTTCCTTTATTGGTTGGAAATCACATTTTAGGTGGTAGTGGTTTGGTTTCTATACTGTTTAAAGAAGTTCGTGAGAGTCGTGGTTTAGTTTATACTGTTTCAAGTTCTTTCTCGCCTTTGCAAGCCAATGGTATTTTCTTAATTAATTTGCAAACCAGAACGACAGAAACACAAAATGCTTTACAAGTTGTGGGTGAGACAGTTAACAATTTTGTGAAAAATGGCCCTACGCAGCAACAGCTCGATGCTGCAAAAGATAATATTATGGGTGGGTTTCCATTACGCATCGCTAGTAATGGGTTGATTACAGATTTTTTAACCACGATGGCGTATTATGATTTACCGTTAGATTATTTAAATACGTTTACTGATAAAATCAATGCGGTGACTTTAGAGCAAGTTAAAGAAGCTTTTGCTAAAAATGTACAGCCAGATAATATGTTGGTGGTTGAGGTAGGTAAGGTGGAGTAGAGGATGGGTTTTAATAGTGGGAGATCATTAGTTGCGATATGAGTGGGCTTCGTAGATAGATATCGTCCCCTCACCCTCGCAAGCTACGCTTGCATATCCCTCTCCCCTTGTGGGAGAGGGATATGCAAGCGTAGCTTGCGAGGGTGAGGGGGGCTACGGAGATAGTAGTGTATTTACAACGAAATATAAGCTGCCTTGGTAAAACCATAAAATTGCTGAGAAAATCATATGCCTACCCACACCATCGAAAACCACCCTAAACATTTATGGTTCCTCATGGTCAGTTACACCATGATCTTAGTATTTTGTAATTGGTTTGCCGCCCGCCTAGTTCACATTGGCGGGCTTGATATCGATTCTGCGAATTTTCTTTTCCCAATAACCTATCTTTTAGCGGACATGATCACAGAAGTTTATGGGTATAAACAGGCGCGCCGCGCTATTTGGTGTGGGTTTTTATTTAATGTTATATTAATCGCCTATGGACAAATTATTACGCAATTGCCAAGCCCTCCCTATCCTAATCACAATGAAGCATTTGATACAATTTTAACTGCCAATATGCGTATTGTGCTTGCATCAGCCATTAGCTATTTAATTGCTGAACCATTAAATTCTTACATTATGGCAAAATTAAAAATCCTATCGAATGGGAAATATTTGGCCTCACGATTTTTGTTATCGACGATTGCAGCAGCGGGAGTTGATAGTTTTATTTTCTCAACACTGGCTTTTTATGGTGTTATCCCAGGTATCAAATTGCTGTATTTTATTATCACCATGTGGCTAGTAAAAGTTTTGATTGAACTTTTCATACTACCTATTTCTACCAAATTAACGCGCAAATTAAAGCAAATAGAACAGCTAGATATTTACGATAAAAGAACCGCTTTTAACATTTTCAGCCTCAATGCGCAATATCAAGACAGTGATAACGAGTTTAAGCGATAAGACGTGCTTTTAGTTTAAACCCTAAAATAATTATCGGTATTAATATAAATGCCGCAATACTGGCAGTCGATAGCGCATATTGTTGAAATAATATGTTGGTCGTCACACCACTAATAGTCCAAGCCAAACCCATCATGGTGTTACAAAATCCCATAGTGGTACCTTGTAAATCGGTAGGGGAGGAATCGGAAATTAATTGTAATAGTGCCACATAACAGGTTGCTAAACTCATGGCAATAATAGCGCCAATAATCCAATAACCAACAGTGGGTAAGGAAAGTGTACTCAATAATAAACCACACAGCATGATAATGGCGTGGGCTAATAAAACCCAGGGTTTCGATAAATACCGTGCTGAAAGCTGATAAACCAGCGTTAATCCAATACAAACTGCAATACCTAGCATGAGTAAAAACAACCCGATAAGGCTGGCCGAGCTTTGATAGGTTTGATTTAAAACCATCGGGGTTAAAAAGAAATAATAACTCCAACTCAATTCTAATAATAAAAAGGCGATTATCCACCAGCGACAATTAGCGGGTAGTAGTTTAATCACGGCTGAAAAGCTAAGTGATTTTAATGAAGATGCTAACCGATTTTTAGGTTCTTGGTAACAAGCTACCAGGAAAAAACCATTGATAACGATTAAAATAGCCGTTGCAATAAATGGTGTCAGCAATGTAAAAGACGATGAAATACTGGTATCAATTAATACGCCACCTAAAAATGGCCCTAATACCATGCCAAGTGTTAAAGCTAACGCAATGATTCCAAGGCTTTTTGCTTTATCTTTACCAGGATGCAAATCAATAATACCTGCTTGCACTACCGCTGTACTACTAGCACAAGCACCCGCGATAATTCGGCCTAGGACAAATAAAGTGAAGCTGTGCGTTTGTAATGACAAAATCAGTAATAAGAATCCGACGAATGTGCCTATCATACTAGCGATAAGAACCAACTTGCGAGACGATATATCAGAAAAATAACCAATAAAGGGAGCAGCGAGTAACACAGTAAAGGAAAAAGCGGCAATAGCAATACCGTGCATCCAATCAACGGGCCAAAAGGAATTATTAAAAAATAAGGTATGATCTTGTTGTGTTGTGAGTGGTACTAATACAGGGATCACCAAGTTATAGGCGATTTGGTTAATAAAAGCGACTAAGAATAAGGTAGCAGTGGAGACTGCGGTGGATTTGTTTTTTATCATTATCGAGGACCTGTATTTATAAAATATATAAGAATTAAAAGTACGTTATCTCTACACCGTCATCCTCGTCCCTGTTTTCACGGGGATAAACTCCAGCGAGGAATGTCGTTGTAGAAGGGATAGTTACTGCCTGATCAGCCATCAATAAATCACCTGTACGGCCCCTTTCCCCAAAATTATTTCCAATTGATACAATAATTCATCACTCAATTGGACATTCCATTCTGCTCCTAACGGTAACACCGCTTTAGCCGATGCGAGTTGATAATTAATTTTCACCGGCACAATACCTTGACGAAAATTAACCAACACAGCTTGTAATTTTTTCACAATAAGCTCGAAGGTATGATCATGGGCAACTTGTAACGACAAATATTTTGCTACCAACTCACGTTGTTTGGCAAGTGTACTAATAGATTTTGCACGTAATCGCAAACCACCACTAAAGTGATCAGGCGATACCTCGCCTTTTACCAACAATAATGCATCAGGTTCGATTAAATGGCGTAATTCCTCATACATTTCTGCGAATAGAACAGCATCAATGCGATCAGATCCATCATCCAAGGTAATAATAACCATACGCTTATTTTGTTTGGTTTTTACCATGCGAACACTAATAACTAATCCTGCGATAGAAACATTTTGCTTGGAATTAATCGATGAAAGTGAACTAATTCTTTGAACAGAAAATTGTTTTAATTCAGCCAAATATTGATTGATAGGGTGACCTGTTAAATACAAACCTAGGGTTTGTTTTTCACCAGCCAAACGTTCTTTATCTGTCCAAGGCGCAACATCTACATAAGGATGATTTGTATTTTCCTGAAAACCACCCAATAAATCCAATTGCTTTTTGGCTTGATTGCGTTTATTTTGTTCAGCCAGTTGTAAGGCATGAGCTAATGTGGCCAGTAAACTCGCACGATGAATATCAAAAGTATCCATCGCACCAGAGCGTATTAAAGCCTCAAGCACACGATGGTTAACTTTACGTAAATCAACACGTGCACAAAAATCATATAAATCAGCAAAAATGCCGTTATTTTTTCGCTCTTCAATCATCCCTTCAATAGCTGCAGCACCAACCCCTTTAATGGCGCCAAGACCATAACTGATTTCATGATCATTAATGACGGTGAAAGTGTAATCACTATGATTGACATCAGGTGGTAATACAGTTAATCCAATATTACGACATTCATCAAGAAATAATACCACTTTATCGGTGTTATCCATATCAGCTGATAATACAGCTGCCATAAATGCGGCAGAATAATGAGTTTTTAACCAAGCTGTTTGATAGGAAATTAATGCATAGGCCGCTGAGTGTGATTTATTAAATCCATAGCCAGCAAATTTTTCCATTAAATCGAAAATGGTGGTTGCTGTTTCTTCATCCACGCCTTTTTCTACAGCACCTTTGGTAAAAATAGTACGCTGCTTAGCCATCTCCTCAGGTTTTTTCTTACCCATAGCGCGACGTAATAAATCAGCACCACCTAATGTATAACCTGCTAGAACCTGTGCAATTTGCATCACTTGTTCTTGATATAAAATGACGCCATAAGTCGGTTTTAGAATAGGCTCTAAATCAGGATGTGGGTAAACAACAGTGGAGCGACCGTGTTTACGATTAATAAAATCATCAACCATGCCAGATTGCAATGGTCCAGGTCGAAATAGGGCAACAAGCGCGATAATATCTTCAAAACAATCAGGTTGTAAGCGCTTGATTAAATCTTTCATGCCACGTGATTCTAATTGAAATATAGCTGTGGTTTGGCATTTTTTTAATAATTTAAATGTTTTTTCATCAACAAGCGGAATAAGATTAATATCAAGAGGTGTATTATTCGCATTATTCGCATTAATATTTTTACATGCCCAATGAATAATTGTTAGCGTACGCAACCCTAAAAAGTCAAACTTGACTAGACCAACCGCTTCCACATCGTCTTTATCAAATTGCGAAACAATATGCTCTGAACCTTCTTCACAATAGATGGGGCAAAAATCAGTTAAAACGCTAGGTGCAATCACCACACCGCCCGCATGTTTACCGACATTACGCGCAATACCCTCAAGCTTTAAAGCGAGATCAATTAATTCGCGCACTGGCTCTTCATTGTTATAACGTGATAATAAGGATTCTTCTTGCGTGAGTGCTTTTTCAAGCGTCATGCCTAATTCAAAAGGAATAAGTTTGGCTAATTTATCGACAAAACCATAGGGTTGTCCTAAAGCGCGTCCTACATCACGCACCACCGCTTTTGCAGCCATAGTACCAAAGGTGATAATTTGCGAAACACTTTTTCGGCCATATTGTTTTGCCACGTACTCAATGACATCATCCCGTTTATCCATGCAAAAATCGATATCAAAATCGGGCATGGAAATTCGCTCGGGATTTAAAAATCGTTCAAACAGTAAATCATAAGCAAGAGGATCTAAATCAGTGATGCTAAGCGCATAAGCAACTAAGGAGCCTGCGCCTGAACCGCGACCAGGGCCTACAGGAATATCATGATTTTTGGCCCATTGAATAAAGTCGGCTACGATTAAAAAATAACCTGCAAAACCCATGGAATTAATAACACGCAATTCGGTTACTATTCGCTGGTTATAAATATCTTCTTGTTCGGGTGAGAGGTTATTTTTATACAAAACAGCTAAGCGTTTTTTTAAGCCCACTTCTGTTAATTCGTTTAAATAATGTTCCGCGCTTTCCCCATTGGGGGTTGGAAATTGGGGTAAAAAACTTTTTCCTAATTGCAATATAACCGAGCAGCGTTTGGCTATTTCCACTGTGTTTTGTAATGCTGAGGGAATATCAGCAAACAATTGTTGCATCTCTTCAGTGCTACGCAAATATTGTTGCTCACTATAGCGACGTGGTCGTTGTGGATCATTTAAGACATATCCTTGATGAATGCACACTCTGGCTTCATGTGCTTCAAAATCATCTTTATGAATAAATTGCACATCATTGGTGGCAACAACAGGAACTTGTAACAGTTGTGCTAATTCTAGAACTTTTTGGATATAAATTTCTTCATGTTCGCGATTGGTGCGCGTTAATTGAAGATAAAATCGATTGGGAAATAAGCTCATCCATTTTGACAATACGGTTTGCGCGAGCTCTTGATTATCTTGCAATAGCGCTTGCCCTACATTCCCTTCACGTCCGCCTGATAAAGCAATGAGGTCTGTGGTATTTTCAGAAGTTAGCCAATCGCTGGCAATAAGAGGGACATCTTGTCGAACACCTTCTAAATACGCTTTAGAAATAAGACGTGTTAAATTAAGATAGCCCGTTTCATTTTGGCATAGCAATACTAATCGATGAATACTTTGTTGGTCTTGCACATAGATATCAGCACCGACAATAGGCTTGATGCCCGCCGCAAGTGCTGCCTGATAAAACTTGACCATCGCAAAGAAATTACAGTGATCGGTAATGGCAAGGGCAGGTTGCTGTAACTCACCAGCTCGTGAAGTAAGCGCATCAATGCGACATAACCCATCGACAATAGAGTATTCGCTATGGACATGTAAATGGATAAATGCTGGTGATGTCATTGCATTTTGCTAAGAGTAATCAAACAAGTGCCTTGACATTAACCCACTTCGAGCAGATTTTCCAGTACTTGTTTAACCGGCCCAAAGGTACGTCTATGGATAGGTGTTACCCCATGGCGGTTGAGTGCAATAATATGCGATTCAGTAGGATATCCCTTATGATCAGCAAACCCATACCCAGGATGACAAGCATCCAGTTCCACCATTAATGCATCCCGAGTGACTTTGGCAAGAATAGAAGCAGCGCTGATAGCAGCAACGGTTTGATCACCACGGACAATGGTTTTAACGGGGATGGTAAGTTTTGGCGGCTGATTGCCATCAACCCAGACTTCGTCAGGTGTAATGTGTAAAGCGAATACCGCGCGGCGCATGGCGAGTAGGGTGGCTTGTAAAATATTAATATTATCAATTTCTTCCACTTGGGCAACGCCTATGCCCCAGGATAAACATTTATCTTTAATTTGCCCAAATAAACTTTCACGCTTGCGTTCGGTCAGTACTTTGGAATCATTTAATCCTTCAATAGTATATTTAGGATCTAAAATCACTGCTGCCGCAACAACAGGACCCGCTAATGGTCCGCGACCAGCCTCATCAACGCCTGCAATTATTTTTATTTTTGGTGCACTGCCCATTTTTCTTTCCTTGTAAATGATAGGGAATAGAACTTTAGAACGAAGTGTAGCGGGTAACGGGCGATTTATCAATTTTTAAAAATGAATATTTTCTTCGTAGATAAATCCTCCCCCTTGCCCTCGCAAGCTATGCTTGCATACCCCTCTCCAACAAGGGGGGAGGGATATGCAAGCGCAGCTTGCGAGGGTGAGGGGAACCTTCTATCTACGAAGGAATATGATATAATTCCCCCGTCATCAAGCAGTGGAATATTATAATTTATGACTATCCAAAGAACATTTTTTACCCTATTAGAAGATTTCCTCAAAAAACACCCAAAAACTCTTGATGATGAGGAAAAAGCTCAACTTATTGCTTATATAAAAAAGCATTTATCCGCTTTAAAATCGACTTATGATTATGAATTACTCATTTCATCAAGCGATGGAACTCCTCTGCGGCCTCATAAGCTAAATTTTATAATGGAATTAATCCATCGTTCATTTTCTCATAACGGTAAATGCAGTCAATTATCTATAGGCACTGATACATTATTAGATTTTTTAGATAATTTAAGTCACGAGGTAAATTTAACCCCATTTTTTAATAATATATTAGAAACAAGAAATACAGATTTGCTCTCATTTTTATTAATATTAATGGAACGTTATCATAAAAATTATTACGATAGAGGTGAATCAGTATGGGAATTCACCTTAAATTCAGTAAAAAAAGTAATCGCTCACCTGGCAACTCGTCATCAGAAGTCATTATCAATAAAAGAAAGCCATTTTTTACGTGCTGCACTTTTTAATATTCCAGAGCTTGTGGGCGCTTCACTAAGAACAGGCCTTCTTGTTGATTGTAAAAGTCCCGAAGGTTTTACCCCGTTATGCTTAGCAGCACAAGAGGGATCATTAGCTGCAGCTAAAATATTAGTTGAGGCGGGAGCTAACGTTAATCACTCTGTTGGTAATGAAAAGGGTGTTACTCCCGTTTGGATCGTTGTAGAAAGTGCGCCATGCGAAGATCATCCAACCGATCGAAGACCTTTTGCCGAGTTATTAGTATTATTATTAAAAAACGGTGGTGATGCCAATCGCTTTGTAAAATTTGAATTACAAGGTGATACTTACCTCAACTCGTGGTTAAGAGCAGTATACTCAGCTAATATGCCCTTAATTGACGCCCTAATTGCCCATGCTACTGCTAGGTCAGGGGCAAAAATTCCCGTCAATATTCACTTCACCAATGAATTAGGACATAACGCCTATTTATTTGCTCTTTCTGATAAAACAGGGAGGGTTCTGCAAAGGCTTGTTGCAAATCAAGTAGCATTGCCAGCGATCAACAATGATGATCCAGGGAGTAACCCGGTATATGTCGCGATAAAAGATCGCGTGCCAGAAACAATACTTCATCAAATACTGGCCATATTTTCCTCTCAGCTTCCCTTAATGCAAGTGCATCCCTTGGTTATTTATTTACAATATATGCTGCTACAAAAACAAAAAAACACTTTTCTGTCATTGTATAAACATTTTTTGCAAAAAGGTTACCCCCTGTCATTTGATGGGTTGATAGCGGTCTGCTCAATTATGGTGCAACAAATAGAGATTGATTTATCCATTGAGCTGGCCATTTTGCTAAGAAAATTAAGAGAAGACTTTTTTCCTACAGATCAATTGCAATTGGCTCTGCTGCAGGTATTGCTGGAACAATTCATCGGATTTGAACCAGCTAATCCAGTTTTACGTAAAGAATATAACGACATCAAAAAAGCTTTACAACCGTCCACTGCGCAACAGGATCCCTTGCAACAACAAATAGCCTACTTGATCATCGCCATCCATAAGGAAATAGTTGAAAAAAGTCCGGTGGTGCATTTTTTTGATACATTCAGTAACTATTTCATCCATCGTAACATGGCTAATTTTATTCAAACATGGGATACGTATTTTGCAATTCCAGCAGAGAAAAAAAGAGATAATCAGCAGTTAAATGAACATGTTCATGTTTTGTTGTATGAAACCGAATTTGTTATCAATGCCTATGCGACTCCACATGATGAAAAAAACAATCTACTTGTTAAGTATTTGTTGCGCTTTTTTCAAGAGATGAGTGCGCAACAAACCCTATCCGATTTTCATCTTGGAATGGCACACCGTTTTTTGCCGTTTCTTAGAGGTCAACTATTTGCTAACCGTAAACTATCAGAATTATTTTTGGCAATTACCTATGATTTTGAAATAGAAGCACGTCATATGCCAGAAAATCAGGATCGCCTATTTATTAGAAAGGTCGATTCAATTTATGACTGTCTTGTAATTGCAATAAAAAATAAGATAGGAAGCGATGCTTTCCTAATAGAGAAAATAGAGCGCTGCTTAGAGGAATTACAGCAGGTATCCATCCGTTTTCAAGCCATGGAGCAAACCACTGAAATAAAATGGTATGTGAATGAAATAGTACGTCGGCAATTAGCTATGTGTTGGTTGTTAACACAATTTAATAATCTCGAGACAACAAATTTACTTGCTAAAAAAGTTAATGATTTAATGAGTGACTCACTGTTGTTGCGATGTAAAGATGATGGGGATATACAGGATTATTTTTTATTGATTTTAAGCGCCTTGCTAAAGGCTAGACAATTAACCACCAACCATTTTCCTTATCTTTTGGATTTTATTGGGAATGATGCAGATACCATTCGTAAATTCCCACAATTAAATCAATGGAAAAAAAGATTGCAGGTTAAAGAGCGTCAAGCTGCGCGTGCTCAACAAAAAGAGCAGTATGCGCGACAAGCAGCAGCGGATATAGCCGAAGAAACTCCCTTTTCTAGCAAGGAGGAGGAGGTAGCTCCTGAGCCCACAATTAATCTTGAGCAATTAGCACAGCAAACAGAACGGCAATTAAATAACATAGCCATTAATGAAAGCCAATTTTGGAAGGGCTTAATGAGACAACGCAATGAGCGCTATAGTCCTATGGTGCCTTGGTTAAAATCAGCACCTCCGCCAGCTCCAGCTGTATTACCCGAAGGAAATGATGTGTTGGCTACTCGGGAATTATTTGCGCCGGAGTTAGCAGCACATCATATTCCACAGAAAAATCATGAATTGAAAAAACTCAGTTACCCTGATATGGACTCCGAATATTGGGGAGTTTTTGCTGTTGATGCGAAAGATTGTCCTAGAGCTCTTGCCCATCTTGAGGGGTATGGTGGTATGGAGGGTAATTTTAAGAAATATCAAATTTCAAAAGCAGGCGGTGGGATTCATCATGATGAGGGCGAGTTTCGCATTCATCCACCCGGAGATTGGCGATTGCATGCCAGTGTTTATCAGAAAAAGGATGCAGATGGTAAAAACATTGTTCTTTTATTATTTGATAAAAAATTCGTAAAGCATAATAGATACACACTTAAGGGATTTTTTACACAAAATGGAATGAGGCCAACTGCTTAGCTGAGATAGGCTAGCGAAATACTAAGGAAGCCATTATAATAAGCAGATTCCCTCGCTCATTGAGAAAAAATCATGAAATTCCTTACTTTTGCTGCCTCTTTACGCCAGGATTCAGTTAACAAAAAGCTGATGCATGTAGCGAATCATATTATTAAACATCAAGGCCATGAGGTAGATGCAGCGGCGTTTCATGAGTTTTGTGCGCCTCATTATAATGGGGATGATCAAGACCAAAAAGGGTTTCCGCCTGAAATTGAAAATTTTGCGTCACGGTTGCGTGCTTGTAATGGCTTAGTGATTGCTAGCCCTGAATATAATTACTCCATTCCAGGAACTTTAAAAAACTTGATTGATTGGGTATCTCGTTTACCAAATCAACCTTTCAAAAAACAGCGTGTTTTCTTAATATCAGCATCTCCCTCGATGGTTGGTGGCAACAAAGGTCTATGGCATACACGTATTCCCTTAGAGGCTTGCAGCGCGCATGTTTATCCTGATATGTTTTCGCTGGCTGATGCCTATTCGGCCTTTGCTGTAGGTGAAACGGTGGAATTAGCTAACCCAGATTTACGTAAGCGCCTGCAAGAAAATATTGAGGGTTTTATTACTTTTTGCGAATATTTTAAATAACATGACCAATTCTCACCATTATCATGACGTATTAATTATTGGTAGTGGCGCTGCTGGTTTAACATTAGCAGCGCGCTTAGACTCGTCATTACGTATTGCCGTGTTATGTAAGGGCATTTTAAGTGAAGGTAGTACTTATTATGCACAAGGCGGTGTTGCTGCTGTAATGGATGATGAAGATACTATTGAATCCCATGTCGATGATACGATTATTGCCGGTGGTGGTTTATGTGATGAAAATGTAATTCGTTTTACGGCTATGCATGCTCGTGAAGCTATTGAATGGTTAGTTGCGCGTGGGGTTGATTTTACATTAGAGCAAAAAGCAGATGGGTCTACTGATTTTCATTTAACACGTGAAGGTGGTCATAGTCATCGTCGTATTTTGCATGCCGCTGATGCCACAGGTCGTGCGGTATCTCGCGCGTTAACAAAAAGTGTGTGTGAATTACCCAATGTGGATTTATTTGAGCAACATAACGCGGTCGATTTAATTATTCAACATCGTGCGAGTGCCAGTGAAAAACGTTGTGCTGGCGCTTATGTGCTTGATAGTAAAACAGGTTTGGTAAAAACATTTGGAGCTCGTTTTGTCATTTTAGCGACAGGTGGTGCGAGTAAGGTTTATTTATATTCGACTAACCCTGATGTATCAAGTGGCGATGGCATTGCGATGGCGTGGCGTGCTGGTTGTCGCGTGGCCAATATGGAATTTAATCAGTTTCATCCTACGTGTTTATATCATCCAACAGCACGCTCATTTTTAATTACAGAAGCATTACGTGGTGAAGGCGGGCATTTATTATTACCTGATGGCACACGTTTTATGCCTAATTTTGATGAGCGTGCCGAATTAGCGCCGCGTGATATTGTGGCTCGCGCTATTGACCATGAAATGAAACGTTTAGGTATTCCTTGTGTTTATTTAAATATTAGCCATAAACCAGCAGAATTTATTAAAAATCATTTTCCCACAATACATGAAAAATGCTTATCACTCGGTATTGATATTACCCGCGAGCCAATTCCTGTTGTGCCTGCTGCGCATTATACCTGTGGTGGGGTGATGACCGATTTAGCAGGGCATACCGATATTCGCGGATTATATGCTATTGGTGAGGTCGCTCATACAGGATTACACGGTGCTAACCGAATGGCGAGTAATTCATTATTAGAGTGTGTTGTTTTTGCCGCAGCAGCAGCTGCGAATATTAATCAATTACAATTTAAAATTACTATGCCAACAGAATTGCCAGATTGGGATGAGAGTCAGGTCAGTGATTCGGATGAGGAAGTGGTTGTTTCCCATAATTGGAGTGAATTACGTCATTTTATGTGGGATTATGTGGGAATTGTTCGCACCACCAAACGATTGGAGCGAGCAAAGCGACGTATTGATTTATTGAAGCAAGAGATTTATGAATATTACAGCGCGTTTCGTATTACTAATGATTTACTGGAGTTACGGAATTTAGTTTGCGTGGCTGATTTAATTATTCGCGCGGCGTTGGAACGGAAAGAGAGTAGGGGGTTGCATTTTATTTTGGATTATCCAGAATTGTTGAGCGAAGCGGTGAATACGGTTTTGGTTCCGGCGGGGTATTTGAAGAGTATCTGATATTTATCCGCAGTTTCACCCACCTCTCCCCTCGTGGGAGAGGTCGACCGCGTGCTAACGCGGGCGGGTGAGGGGGGCGATCTCTCTACGAAGAAAAATAATAAATGAAAAACTATTCCTTTCTTCGTAGCTTTCCCCTCACCCTCGCAAGCTGCGCTTGCATTTACCTCTCCCGCAAGGGGAGAGGGGATTATTAAGCTTCCATTCGTAAATAGACACGTAATTGGCGAAACTCTTTTTCACTCATACTATCAGGAAATAGAGTAAGCGTTTGTGAAAACCGATAATCCGGTGATCGATAACGCAAGGTAATTAACCATGGCGTAACCATACTTTCCCCAAGCAGAGTTATACCCACCGTTTTTTGATCCCCATAAATTAACTGCCAACATCTCGAACTATCAATATAAATCCCAGCAATAAACTTATCAGAATTTATCCAACCATTTTTTAGTAATACCCATACAAATCCAATGACCACCACAATAATAAAAATAATTTTCGCCCACCAAGCAATAGCGATAAACAATAAAATACCAATAGCAAAAAGATGGCTAGCGATTAGCCAATATAATAATTGTCTTGATGGTTTATTACTAAAGTGTCGTGCGGTGAGTTTTAGCATGGTGACGGATTTTCTCGCAAAGTGCTACAAACTCAGCACGTTGTGGTTGTTGGCGTTCCGTCAGCCACTCATGTATTTCGGGATCGGTACATTCTAATAGTTCAGCAAAAACGTGTTGTTCTTCTATTGATAGTTGCGAAAATTGACTATCCATAAAAGGAATTAAAAATAAATCCAACTCCAAAAGACCACGCCGGCAACGCCAGCGTAGTACAGTGGGATTTAACTTAATCATTTATTGCCTTTATTATCATCATCGTTTGATGAGTAATGTGAGGTCGTTTGTTGCTGTGAATGGGAATGCGATTCATCTTGTTCACCTGTCGCTGTTTTTTCTTGACGACGATGATGTGAGCTTGATCGAAATTGACGGCTACCACCACGACGGCGTCTATTAAATGGAGGACGTGTATTACCGCCACTACCAGAGCGTGTAGTCGTTGTCGTATCTGTTTCCATTTCTTCAGACATAGCAAATGTTTCGTCCTCATTTTCAGAGGCAATCAATTCTGCTTCACTTTGAACGTATTCTTGTCGCCCTGATACAGCAGCAACTACCTCTTCTAATCCAGGTATTTTACTTTGCATAGGAGGTGTTACTACCATTGTAGGTGCTGGAGCTGTAACAGCAGTATGGGAGATGGTTTTATAGTGGCTAGTTGGATTAACAGCCGCTTTTTGTAATAACACTTCAGGTGTAGATAACGATGCTGCTGAGATAGGTTCTTCATGCACAACAGGTGCCACAGGAGTACTAGATTGTTGTATCGCTACCGTAGCTACTGTTGGTTGTGCTACTGCAGTTGTTGATTCGTAAACAGTCTCTTTTCTTATGGGCCGTTCTTCTCTTAGTTGTGTCTGGGTTATTGGTTGGTCACCATGACTAACAACACGTTGCGTATCTTCAGTAAATGTCGTAACAGGTGTTTCAGCCTCTTCTCTATGTTGTGATGGAGTGCGTTGTGGATAACGCTGTCCACCTTGTCTTGGTTCTCGTGAGCGACCTTCATGGCGGCGATCTTGTTGCTGACGAGCAGGGCGTTGAGGAGCATGGCCATTGCTTGCTTCTACTGTTGTAGCTACTTCGTCACTTGCATCTGTTGTTGTATCACGTGGTGTGTTACGTGGATGAGGTGATCGACGTTGTGTTGGTTGACGTGGATTAGGGCTACGTGGCCCTCTTGGCGAAGATTGTTGTGTGCCGCGTGGTGCATTACGACGGGGTTGATTGCGTCCACTACCGCTGGTTGTTGTACCACCACTACCTTCTTCAGATTGCTCTTCTTCCGTGCCAAGTGGTGTTATCTCGCCACTTGTAGCGCCAAATAAGCCTTGCCACAAGCGTTTTAATAAACTGCCACTGGATTTTGGTGGCGTTGCGGCGGCGATATTTTTTACCGCAGGAACATTTAAATGTTCTGCAGCTTCGGTTCTAACTTCTTCTTTGTCTATTTGTGGAATAGCAATCATTTTATAACTGGCTTGTGCTTGACCATGAATAGTTGTTTCATCCACACGTACACGACGAATATCATAATTTGGTGTTTGAATATAATTATTAGGAATTAAAATAATATTCACATCATGTCGTTTTTCAATCGTATTAATCCCATTACGCTTTTCATTTAATAAATAAGTTGCTACATCAATAGGTAATTGAACATGCACTTCAATGGTATTGTCTTTCATTGCATCATCTTCAATGACACGTAAAATGGAAAGCGCTAATGACTCAATACCACGAATATTACCTTGACCATTACAACGTGGACAAACTTCCTGTGACGCCTCACCTAAAGAAGGACGTAGACGTTGACGTGACATTTCTAACAAGCCAAAGCGTGATATGCGGCCTACTTGCACTCGTGCTCGGTCCATTTTTAATGCTTCACGTAAGCGTACTTCTACATCGCGACGATTACGTAAATTTGACATATCGATAAAGTCGATAACAATTAATCCACCCAAGTCACGTAAACGTAATTGTCTTGCCACTTCATCGGCGGCTTCAAGATTTGTATTAAAAGCGGTTTCCTCGATATCACCACCTTTAGTAGCGCGAGCAGAGTTTACATCGATAGTAATTAATGCTTCGGTATGATCAATCACCAAAGCGCCACCGGATGGAAGTTGTACTTGTCGATGATAAGCCGATTCAATTTGGCTCTCGATTTGAAAGCGATTAAAAAGTGGTGCGGTATCTTTATATAATTTGACACGACTCACTGCATCGGGGCGTAATTTTTGTACATAGTCTTTGGCTTTTTCGAACACGATAGGATCATCAATAACGATCTCGCCAATATCTTTACGCAAATAATCGCGAATAGAGCGAATAACCACATCGCTTTCTTGATGAATAAGACTACGTACCGGACTCTCTTTTACTGCTTGTTGGATTTCTTGCCAGCTTTGTAACAAGGTATCTAAATCCCATTGCAATTCTTCTAAACTCTTGCCAACGCCTGCAGTGCGCACAATAATGCCCATGCCTTCTGGGAAGGTTAGTGTATTGATAATATCGCGTAATTCATCACGATCATCACCTTCAATGCGCCGAGAGATACCGCCAGCACGTGGATTGTTTGGCATTAATACCAAGTAGCAACCGGCTAAACTGATAAACGTTGTTAGTGCGGCACCTTTGTTACCACGCTCTTCTTTATCAATTTGGATCAATAATTCTTGGCCTTCGTGTAATACGTCTTTGATATTTGGGCGTGAATTGGATGCTTGTTGGGTACGATAATAGTCGCGATTGATTTCTTTGAAAGATAAAAAGCCATGTCGTTCAGAGCCGTAATCAACAAATACAGCTTCTAAACTGGGTTCAATGCGGGTAATCTTGCCTTTGTAGATGTTGGCTTTTTTTTGTGCTCTGCCAATACTTTCAATATCCAGATCGTATAACTTCTGACCATCAACTAACGCTACGCGGACTTCTTCCGGTTGCGTTGCATTTATTAAAATTCGTCTCATGTTGTTTTACCTATAATGTTATAGGCACATGAGTATCGTTTTCAGACTATTCTTAAGAATATTTCTTTATTAAACCAATTTTTATGATACAACTTTCCTGCAAAACAGCTGGGCTTATAATCCCTCTCTCTCGTCACCCCCGTGAAAACGGGGATCCATCGGATATTAAACAACGTATGGATCCCCATTTTCACGGGGA
>Ga0302300_1000624_pt1 | contig 23780 bp, 18 predicted proteins | sample III_Palsa_E1_1_FD_198756 | JGI IMG/M metagenome (GOLD analysis project Ga0302300, IMG submission 198756) | Peat permafrost microbial communities from Stordalen Mire near Abisko, Sweden - III_Palsa_E1_1 | ecosystem: Environmental > Terrestrial > Soil > Palsa > Peat permafrost | place: Sweden... | reverse complement strand
ACAAGCTTTCTTTTCATCCGACAGCCAAATTTCACCAAAAAGACGACAGACCTCAAAAGAGTAATCCATTAGATCCCGGATGCGTTTTAACTTATTATTGTCCTGGTCAACAATAAAATTAACGCTTTGATTGTCCAGAAAAGACCCTTGTAACAGTCTTATTATTAAATGCTTATCTTCTTTCTTTGCTCGAAACATAATGTTAAGATGGTTTTAAGATTTCCCAATTACTTCTTTCACATTGGAAAGAACATTTTATTGATCTTGGCAATCATTTTTAATAACAGTTCTTTAACCGCTATACCCGTAAACTGATCTGAACTATAATACAGCTTATTCATACTGCCGTATGAAATGTGCTCCTGTTTTTTACTCATAAAATGCATAGAAAAAAAGCGGAGTAAGCTTGCGATATTTTTCATCGCGAAAATGCCTTCTTCATACAATAACCTGATCAGTAAGGCAAGTTGAGCGACGGTAAGTTTTAATTCAATCTTATTCGCATAATTAATCTCCGGCATTCCACTGCGGAGGCCTTCCTGGCCCGAGCCGGAAGTGGGTTTGCCGGTAGCGCAAAGACTAGAGGTTCCCGTACAACCGTAGTCCATCTGGGCTTGCGCTACAGTTCTTCCATTATCCTCTACGCCGCCACCTAACCAATTATAGGTCGGGTCAAGAGGTTTCGGTGCAGCTTGTATCCGGTTAACTAAGGCGCCTGAAATGCCTCCAATTAATACTAAAGCCATTAGGCTTAATTTTAACGATTTCATAATTTTAGAAATTTAAAATGTAAATGATCCGTTTTATAAACAGGTAACGGTTTCCCTGACTTACGCGCGTGAATGTTGTTTTTGATCGCTGCTTGTTTTATTATTGCGATGACTCAAATTTTTAAAAGTTAGAATGGATATTCCACTGATAATAAGCAATACCGAATTGAATAAGAGGTGCTGTTTCCAACTCATTTTTGAAATAACGCCTCCGCAGGTACACGGTAAGTGAATCCCGGATACCAGCATAATAGCAACGTAGGAATCAAATGCCATTATCAGAAAGAATGAAATAAATAATGAATACTTAAGAAACCGGTTAACGAAAATTCCAATGATAAAACCTGATGCAATAAAAGCTTCTATTGTTGGAAGTACCCAGCCTAAAATGGGTGCCAAGCTTTTCATCAGCGGTACCGGGGCGAGTTCCATCTGTAAAACAAACCGACGATAATCCAAAAACTTACTTGTTGCGGTGTAGGCAAATAATAAAACGAATAAGACAGCTACGCCATTTAGGTAAATAATTTTATAACGTCTTTGGGAATTATATCTTGTATCCATGACCTTATTTTAATTACACAAAATAAATACAACCTGACGCTCTAAAACAGTAGTAAATGGGTAGTAACTGTTTTCTTTAAAAGGAATGTTTGTCGAAAGTCATTAGAGCTAAAAAAGGAGTAAACAGGCTTTGATTGGTAGCGAAAAGCTTTAAATAATCAGAAACAGGCCTGATTTTATACTACCCTTATCCCGTGTTATAATATACTTTCTCCCAGGGAGGCTGTTAGAAGCCGGAAGAAATAATTATTTTATCAAATCCCACCCGGCAAAAAGCTTAAATATTATAAATGATTTTCAGGGAGTTATCAAATTACTTACTTTTCGGAATATGGGCAAAGTGAAGGCAATAAGTGCTTTGTAGTTTATCAGAATCTTCAAGTCAACACTTAATCGTCGAATTGCGGATGGCTTTCCATGGAGAAAACCTTAAAAAATTCAATATCCCGGCAAGCGATCTTAATCTTGATTCTTTTTTTGGGTTGAGCGTTGTCAGCAGCATAGCTAATAGTTTATTTTATTTCAACCTGGATATCAATGTTTAGGTTGCACTCCAATTGTCTTGGTTCCGGATGTGCGCTATCCGTGCCGCAATTGCAACCTTTATTTCTTAAAGCGTTCAACTGGCTTAATAAATCTGATTCAATATTGACCAGGGTCGGTTTTGGATCAGTTGTTTTTTTACAGGAATATATGTTAATACAAATAAAAAAGATCAGTGTAAGCCTGCCAAAAGCAACGAATCCAAACTTTATCCCCGAAATTTTCATAGAAGTGGCTGTTTTCAAATCAAGTTAAAAATACGATATCTTTTGAATGGTGAACTCTATTATAACCGTTTCGTACCATAGCAAACCCGCTTAAAAGACAAAGTAAACAAATGCATTCGCCACGATTTGTGCAGTCACTACAACAATAATTACCTGCGATAGGCTTTTTAGCTTACCATATTTATTATATAAATATAAAACCAATCCTTTCAGCCAGAATGTATGCTTTGATGTAATTTATAGCAATAATGTTAATACTCGGCACTTTTTCTTCAAACAGGTATTTTGAGTATTCGGTTTGAAAATTTGTGGCAACCGCTCATATCAGATCGCCAATTCTCTAAAGACATTGGCAATCCAGTGCAATGGGACCGGTCACAGTTTTTAAAGCACTTTTTAAAAAGGTGTTTGCCATCCCCGAAGACCGTGTGAAGAATTTTACCAACGCCACTTGGCTTACTGGACGGATCAAAGAACTAATCGATAAAGCCAGCCAGTGAATAATTCATTTTAGCGAGCATCTGTAACCTGCTTATCTTTTTTAGTTTGCCAGATTTATTTTGATCAGTAGCACATCATTCTGACGGATGGGTAGTTGTTGCTCAAAGTTGCCCGATGTGTTAACGGTTATAGTTTTTTGCTCAACAGGGGCGTCATTATCTTTTTGTTTAAGCGTTTTTACCTGGGCCATTGTAAGTTGTGATGCTGACCCCATTTCAAAATAGGCCGAGTAAGGATCGTTGGCATGGTAGCCGGTCTTATAAACGCTTACCAAATATTTGCCGGGTTTTAGCCCATGGAGTTTAAACTGAAGCGGTGCCGATGCTTTGGAAGGGAGCAGCCTTTTATAAAACACCTGGTTATTTACACTATCGCCCGGATGGTCTATCGTAAAATCCCAAACCAGGGCCTGTACATTGCCGTTCGAGTCTTTACAGATTATCGCGCTCGAATCGGCGCTGCTTAATTCCGTGTGGCCTAATTCATTCAGATACTTAAAAGCATAATAAGCCGGTTTTTTAATGTCCTGGTAATTCATTAAACCAAAGCCCCCATGAAAAGGCGTGGCCCTGGGCCCGGCTTCTTCAAATATATCGGTAAACGTCCAGTACGACATCGAGTTAACATCAGGCGCCGCGCGTTTTACCGTATTTAAAATATAGGCTGCTTCGTGGTAACTATCGTGAATAGGGTCGCTTGGTGTATAGGAGGCGCTCCACTCGGTGTAATGCAATTCCAGGTTAGGCATTGCAGATTGTGTTATTTGCTTTTTTGAATGGTGCATATGATCCGCTATAGCGTACCTGTCCCGGCTAAGCACCGTTCCTTCATTACCTGCCGCATCCAAAAAGCCTTCCTTTACGCCATAGTCATGTGTGCTGATAAAATCAATGGGGACCTTTTGCTTCGCGCAGAAAGCAATCATTTCGGGTATCCAGGCGTTACCTGCCGTAGCCGGGCCGCCCACGCGATAACTGGCCGATACACTTTTGATGGCTGTAGCTGTTTCTTTATAGAGCTTGAAATAATCCTGTTGCGTGCCGGCAAAAAATCCATTGTCATTTAGGTTAGGTTCATTCCAAACTTCAAAATACCAGCTGGCTACTTCTTTTTGTCCGTAACGTTCGGTCCAATGTTCAACCAATGCTTTAATCAGGTTGTCCCATTTTTGATAATCTTTTGGCGGCGTTACATTTCCGCGCCACCAAAAAATGGTTTGATTACCGCTTGCTAAGGCACCGGGCATAAATCCTACCTCAACAAAGGGCTTCATGTTGATAGACTGTAAAAAGTCAAATAGCTCATCAATATATTGCCAGTTATAAATTGGTTTACCATCCTTGTCTTCAAAATAAACGCCCATATCGTCAGATAACAACCCATGGAAGCGGATATACTTAAACCCACATTCATCATGCGCAATTTTTAACTGCCTTTGCCAGTCGGCCCGTAAGCCTTCATTGGCCCGGCCAGCCCCAATGCATAAATTAATACTTTTAGGAAGCTGTCCTTTTACCTGGTTGATATTGACATCGATGGTTCTTTGATTGGGAATATTTTGAGCTATTGCTGATATATAACTGAAGACGAGGGAAAGCGTTAACAGGTGCTTTATTTTCATGGTTGACAGATTGGTTTAGAAGAATTAGTTTACTGCATCGACCCTGTATATGCCATAAGATCGCCCCGGCAATGTTAAAGAGTAATTATTCACTTTTTTCGAAAGTACGCCGTCGCCGGCAAGAGATACGGGTTTTTTTGATTTGTACTTCAATGTAAAATCAATTTTTGTTTCTTCTGGTGACGGATTTAAGGCGACCAATATCCTTTGCTTTCTCATAGAGCGTAAAAACACAAACGGGTATTTTTGCTGTTCAAGGTATATTTCATTAAACCCGGCATAAGAACTTAGCGCCGGTTCATTTTCGCGTAAAGCGACTAATTTTTTAACATGTTGCAATAGTGAATTGGCTTGCTTTTCCTCGGCTGCCACATTTGGCGCATCCGCGCTGGTATCAACTGCACGGTATAATTGAGCTGCCGGTGCTGTAGAAAAACCGTCATTTTTTGAATTATCCCACTGCATAGGGGTACGGCCGCCTGCCCGGCTTCCGTAACTGCCTTCGATAGCAGGGAGCCCGTATAATTGTTTCATTCCTATCTCATCGCCATAATAAATAAACGGAACACCTGGCATACACATTTCAAAAGCCAGTATAATTTCCACATCCTTTGGTTCCCGGCCATTTTGTCTTAAACGCGGCAAGTCGTGATTGGCCATCGTAATGGCCACATAGCCTTTATCTTTTACAGCGTTGTACTGATCAATGTAGATACTCATAAAGTGTGAAAGATCACCCTTTCCGGACGGATCAAAATAGGTAAAAAGATCGTCAAAGCCTTTGAACCAATGGAAAAAGTCGGCATTAAAGCCTGCCGGGATCGCCGATTTGGGGTCGGACCATTCCGACACCATAAATGCTTCAGGATACTCCTTGTTCAGCATGGTTCTTATGGTTTGCCAGTATTTTCCGCATTCCCCGGTCGAATCTTCTTTAACCAGCGATCCGGCCATATCAACCCTGAAACCATCGCAACCCATATCCAGCCAAAATTTCATCACGTTTTGCATTTCTGCTTTAAGCGCCATCACATCGGGGTTATTTACTGAAAGCTGCCAGGGTTGTTTGGGGTCGGGGTTGGCAAAACCATAATTTAACGCCGGCTGGTGCCAGAAAAAATTTGGGAGATAATCCGCATCGCGTTCTCCATAACCCTGTATAAAATTGAATTTGCATTTATCATAGTAGTCCCAGGTGCCGTTTGTCCATATGTACCAGTTGGAATACTTATTTTTCACCCCTGAGGCAGAGGCCTGAAACCAGGGATGGTCAATGCTGGTGTGGCCTGGTACATAATCGATAATGATATGAAAGCCGCGTTTGTGCGCTTCGGCAAAAAGTTCTTTGGCATCATCGTTTGTTCCATAACGTTTGGCTACTTTGTAGTAATCAGAAACATCATAACCCGCATCCCTGAAAGGTGATTCATAAAAAGGGTTAAGCCACAGTGCGTTCACACCAACACTTCTTAAATAGTCCAGCTTCATGATGATGCCTTTCAGATCGCCAACGCCGTCGCCATTAGAATCATAAAAGGTTTGTGGATATATTTCGTAAAAAACAGCATGATCCACCCAGGACGGTGATGGGGGCCTTACTGGGTTATCGGTTACCGCACTATCCAACTGTGCCTTAACCGTAACTGCGGAAAATAAAAAAGTAATGAGAATACCGATAAATATAAAGGCAGGTAATAATTTTTTTTTCATAGGATTTTTTCGCTGTTATTAATAATAAGTAATTTAATAATGATTGTTTCCATGATAGATGGTTTAGCAAATAGGAAATTTTAGCGAACATCTGTAAGCTGCTTATCTTTTTAAGACGAGGAAAAACGTTAGCGGTTGTTTTATTTTCATAGTTGATGTATGGTTTAGCGAGAATTGTGTGTTCATTTACCAGAATATGGTATAAAGCGCGGTTAAAATAACGCAAATTATTATAGCGCCAATGGTAAAGCTCTTGTTGGTTTTAAACATGGATGCATCTATTTCCAGCCCGTTTGTGCGTAAGCCTTTGGCATTTTCAATCATCGATATAATGTACATACCAACAACGCAGATAATAAACACAAACTCCATCCGGTTAAAAAATGGTATCTCGTAAAGCTTGGTTACCTTATCATCCTGCAATACTAATTTTGAGTATCCGAAAGGCGACAAAAATTCAAGGTTAGCAAACCGTGGTAACAATTTAAAAAATACCGAGAAAACAAACCCGCCGATAGTGGCAAAAAGCGCCGCGTTTGAGGTGGCCTTTTTCCAGAAGAAACCTAAGATAAACATGGCAAATATACCCGGCGATACAAAGCCTGTGTACTCTTGTATGTATTGAAAGCCCTGCTTGCCCTCGCCCATTAACTGATCGCCGATAACGAGGGATAAAATTACCCCTAATGCCATAGCCACCACAACCGACCATTTACCCCAAACCACCAATTTTTTCTCTGATGCCCCAGGATTAATCGCTTTTTTATAAATATCTAATGTAAATATGGTAGCTATACTATTTACCTTGCCAGCCAGCGAGGCAACAATAGCCGCTGTTAACGCGGCAAATGCAAGCCCTTTTAAATAATTAGGCAATAAATTAAGTACTGAAGGATATGCCTTGTTTACATCCAAAACGCCTTTTGAACTTAACATTTCATGATGGAACATTCCCTTTTGGTAAAGCACATAAGCGGCTATACCCGGCAATACAACAATTACCGGCATCAGCAGCTTTAAAAAGGCAGCGAAAAGAATACCCCCACGGGCGGTTTTCAAATCGGCGCCCAGTGCCCTTTGGGTAATGTACTGGTTGCAGCCCCAGTAATTTAAATTGGTTATCCACATGCCGCCAATTAAAACAGACAGGCCGGGCAAATCCATATAATTGGGGTTATCCTTTTTAAATATCATGTGAAAATGGTCGGCGGCATCAACCCGTAATAAATTAAAGCCGTTCCAAAGCCCGGTTGTACCCGATTTTTCGCTGATCAGGTTTAAGGCGATATAAGTTGCTGCAAGGCCGCCCAGTATCAGGAAAAACACCTGTATAACATCAGTATAACCAATTACCTTCATGCCGCCCAGTGTAATGATGATGGCGAAAACAGCCAGCAGGCATATCACCCAATGAATATCGATACCCGATATACCACTTATGGCCAGCGCGCCCAAAAACAGGATAGACATGAGGTTAACAACTATATAAAGCAATAACCAAAACACCGCCATAATCATGGCAACAGTGCCATTGTACCGCTGGTTAAGAAACTGCGGCATGGTTGCTATTTTATTTTTAAGATAAACCGGGATAAAAAATATAGCTACAATAATCAGCGTAGCGGCTGCCATCCATTCGTAAGTGCTGATGGCAAGCCCCATCTGGAAACCCGAGCCGCTCATCCCCACCATTTGTTCGGCAGAAATGTTTGAGGCGATGAGCGAAGCGCCGATTGCCCACCAGGTTAATGAACCTTCTGCTAAAAAATATCCTTTAGAGGTAGCTTCGTCGCTTTTATTTTTGCTCTTATATACCCACCAGCCATAAAGGGATACTATGATAAAATAAACAAAAAATACAGCATAATCGCCGGTTGATAAAGTCTTCACGTTCATTGTTGGGTTTTGTTTGGTTTAACTGTTGGTTTCTTAATTATTATTTATGTAAACTGGTTATCAGCTCTTAATATTCCTATTTGCCCCGTTGATAGTTTCAGTTCCCCGGTATAAACGATATGGTTCTCACTTTCAAGCATTAGTTTACCTAATATAAATAGGGCAGTTCGATATCCTTGGTGGTACGATAAAGTATTGGAAGTTTTTTTACCTGTAACGGTAAGTAAATAGGCGATAAACACGATACCTAATAAATGAAAAATAAAACTGTAAACTTGGGTTATATAAATTGATCAAAATTAAATTGTTATTCTACACGTATCTATAGAATTTGATGGTTTTTATACAACAAATGTTAAGTAGATGACTTTTGAATTACTCTGTTTTTAGAACGAAAAAAAATACCTGTAATAAACGAGTTAAGCAAAAAACAAATACTGTCAACGATATGATACGATCGAGTCCATATGCTGGCAAGCCATTGATCGTCTTTAGACTCAATAATATTCTATTTTTGGTTAAACATTCTCAATTGTAAGCCTTAAGGGTGCAATCGCGGACTGCAATAAAGCTTTAAGCATTGTATCTGATTTGACAATAGCATAGAATGGCAAAGCGAAAAGCCATTAGGTGATGCCGCCGATGCATGCACCGACTGGGAAACAGCCAGCAAATGCGGTTGTGCAAATCCATGCTCAAGGACATAGAGATTTATAGGATTAAGTTTTCAAGGCGCCGTTTCATTATTTAGATAACCCACAAACGGTTAGGAGCGTCATCGCAAAGCAGGCTGGTAACAAGAACAATGCCCGATTATGTACTCTTTATTTTTATTCTGGTTTTTACCTTTTTAAAGGATTAGTAATGCAATGGAAGTGTGGGGTTTTCAATATTATTAATAACAAAAATGTTAGAGCATTAACATTTTTGTTATTAATAATTAAAAATATGCTATAGCTGCAAGGCGCTTTCAGCTATTTTTGTAGCTAAGGCATCTAAAACCAATACCATTTATCCATTTATATCTTATGCAGTTGGTTCATTATTAGTATTGAATTATTAATTGGCTTAATAATATTCCATTCCTATACTTTAATCACAAAAAATGCAACATCAGCAGTTGAAAATTAAAACCGCTGCTGGAATATTTTCTGCTATGCCCCTTTAACAAATTACCTTATTAAATATTCATGAACCTAAAAAAATCCTTCTTATTAGCAGTAGCAGCGATATTGACTATAGCTGCCTGTAAAAAAAGCTCATCCGTAGAACCAACATCTACCAATGTATATGTGGCAGGTTTTGTTCAATCATCTATCGGAACAGATGTTGCAGTATATTGGAAAAATGGCGTGATGATAAAACTTGCTGATAGCTTATCAAACAGTATTGCTAACGCTATTGCAATACATGGTAATGATATTTACATTGCCGGCTCGTTAACACCAACCGGTGGAAACTTCGAATTAGGCTACTGGAAAAATGGCATTTTTAACTCATTTGAAAATGTGGGCACTTTAAGCAATGTAAACGCAATCACTATAAGCAATAATAATGACGTGTACGTGGCAGGCACCATTCTCGGTCAAAACAACCGATATGTACCAACTTATTGGAAGAACGGCATGCAGCATACACTTACTGATAGCTCCGCATCATCCAGTGGCCGATTATTTGGTTTAGCCTTAAATGGTAATGATGTATACGCTGTCGGTACCGTAACATCCGATGAAAGCAACAGTAGCTACGCAGTATATTGGAAAAACGATGAACCTGTGTATTTGTTAGGTGGCGATTCATACGCAACTGGAATTGCGCTGACGGATGCCGATATTTATGTAACCGGGATGTTTGGCGAAAACGGCAGTGGTAATGAGGAACCAGTTTACTGGAAAAACAACGTTCCAACAACACTAGGTAGTGGCACTTATTTTCCAAGTGAGGTAAATGCTATAACTTCCTCAGGAAATGATGTATATGTAGCAGGTGCAGTATTTATTCGTTCAAGTGGTATTACAGAAGCAACCTACTGGAAAAACAATGTTCCGGTAGATATCGGAAGTATATTAAATGGTATAACTACCTCAATTGCCGTATCAGGAAATGATGTTTATACATCAGGCTTTTCAACTCCTACAAGCAATTTATCACCCGACCCTTACTACGGTGACAAAGCTTTATATTGGAAAAATAATATTCCGGTAAAAATTGATAACGCTACTACTGCTGTGGCCCTCGGGATAGCTGTGGCCGATCAGTAAGTTAAGGAATTTTTTATTATGATGGTACTAGTAAAACAATAAAGGCATCGGATGGTGGTGGGGCAGTTACTGCGCTTGTTGGGGAAATAAATGTTTCTCAAAATACAGTCTTAATCGACCCCAACAATTCCAATATAAATAGTTAAATGAGTATTTACGCAATTACTGGTGTCTATTACGTCAAACCGATTGATGCGTCGAACGGAGCGAGATTTGAACAAAAAACAATAAAAAATAATGTAGCATCAGGTTTGTTTCATGAATTTGGACATGTAATATATAAAGGCAGCACCCAAGATCATGTAATTGATTATGAGAACAAGGCTAGAAAGCAAACAGGTTTGCCAGAAGGCCATATGATGAAACACACAATAAAACAGTAAAGAAAGGACAGTATGGCAATTAAAACTTTAAGAAATATTTCTATTACGCTTTTATTTTGCTGCTTTAGCGAAATACTCTTTGGTCAAAAAGAACAATCTAACTATTGTTATAACGAAATTTCAAAAAAAATAGATTTTAATGTTTTGAAATCGAATGAATTATACATCGAAAACAATCAGAAAAGTGATACTTTGTTTATTAAATTCATAAATACTACGCAAGATACGGTATACTTATTTAAAAGTTATTTCTCGGAAGAGCTATATTCTTCCAAATATCTCCATTGGATAGACAACAAAAGTAAGACATATACAATATCTTTTGTGCCTTTGGTATCGAACTTAGCAACGATTAGGTCTGATAGGATATCAGTTGGAGAAAACAGCGTTGGAATGAAAGGGCAGATTTTGTATAGCTTCATAGAATTAGCGCCCAATACATATTTTACTCTTTCTGTAAATATTAGAAAACTGTTTAAGAATCAATACCAAAGAAATAACGCAGTATGTAGTCAAAACTATATGTCTTTAAATAAGTTTGAACAAGCTAAATTTCAGTTTCTGACGACAAGTAGATTAAAATCAACTTATAAACTTATTTTCGCTTTTGGAATATATAAAGATGTGAGTTTTATTTGCGACCAAGCAAATTATTTCCTTAAGGAATTTGAATTCAATAATCAAGCAAAATCCTTTAAAGTAATTAAATCATCCGTTCAGCTGTCTAATGATAAACCGAAAATGTTAAAATAGTGGTAAGCTTTCTTTGTGGTAACTCTGCGATTATGGCGCAAGATTCTTTTTTGCCCCCTAAACCGACGCACTAATGTCATGGGCTTTGCACAGCCAGCCACCGACCAAGTGTTCTTGATTACTGATTCAGTTTGCACTTAAAAGTCGCAGATGTTTGCTGAAAAATAAGTTTGAAGACAAAAGGCTTTAAAAAACGGCAATTAGATTATATTATAGACTGAAGTAGCTTAAAATGGCAGCGCAAACCAAAAGTCTTCTTTTATTTTTACTCTTATTTCCCTGTAGGTTTACAGTCAACAGGATGTTAACTTAATATCAACACCCATTTACTTATAGGTAAAACCGTGTTAAGGGTTAAGCGCGATTTTAATGACCCTTACCTTTGGGCACTTGCAAAAACAATCAGGTTTACCGAATTAATAGTATAACGCAGCAGGTAGATGATTACACCAGTATATTTTCATCCTATAGCAACCTGCAGTTTGTTGATATTACAGGCAAGAGCAAGGATACTGTTACCAAACCTTCTATAATGCCCATAAGTTCTATCTTAGCCAATGATGATTAAATAAAGGTAGTCTGAAACCGCCAGCATTTAACCTGGATCCAAGAGTATGTGCTCTGAGTGATTGTCAGGATTATGATTTACTATTTACCGTTTAACAAGTCGATTACGATAAATTATATTAAAAATGAAACCATTATGGGCTGTAACAAAGCCTGCAGCGGGGCCTGTTTTTTAATAGCTAACGTATGCGTAGTTATCCACCAAAGGGGTATAATTCTATTGCCAAACCCTAATATTGATTCCATATATAATAGCGTTGTTAACTTATTTAGATAAAATTATAAAAAAAATTTAATTCAAAATCTTTGTCACCTTTAAACTCAAACCGGTTTTGATGCTGTTATCACAGAACAAAACATCAAATTTGCAATAGCTCAGCTATATCCACCATCCGTTACGCTGGTGTACCGCAGGCCAATGCAAAGTATGGCGTTATCTGGCCATAACCGGTATCAAAGGCATTAATATTTTCATATGGCCCAATTGTACTTTAAAATAATGATCTCCAAATTTATGTTCGTAATTGGCAATTATGTTATAATCATAGTATGTTGTTTTCGCATGAACTTCGTTTATTTGTGTTTTGCAAGCGAATATGGCATATTCGGATCAGTTAGAAACCAGAACTATCAAAAAACCGGTGAATATCATCATCTTCTTCCCTATTAGTGCATAATATACTTTGTTTACCAATATTAAAACAATGAAATACCACCTATTATTTGTCATCGCGTCACTGATCGTAAACTTATCGTCTGCCCATGCGCAGGATTTGCATGCAGTTGTATTTAACGTAAAGCAATACGGTGCAATCGGCGATGGCAAAAATCTCGACAGCCGAGCCATCAACAAAGCCATAAATGCTGCGACCAATGCGGGTGGCGGAACTGTTTTCATCCCCGCAGGAAACTATCTGTCCGGCTCCATCCGTCTAAAAAGTAATGTTTCGTTATATCTCGATCAGGGCGCTACCATCATCGCTGCCAATGTGAGCGCTGAAAATGACTATGATGAAGAAGAACCGGGCATTAATACTTCATACCAGGATTACGGGCACAGTCATTTTCATAACAGCCTTATCTGGGGCGAAAACCTGCACGATATCTCCATACTTGGCGAGGGAACCATATGGGGTAAAGGTCTTTATAATAATGATGCAAAAGGCAAGCAAACTGCTAACAAAGCCATCGCTCTTTTGCTTTGCCGCAATGTAAATATCTGCGACATCACCATACGGCATGGGGGCTGGTTCGGTATATTAACTACCGGTGTTGATAACCTCACTATTAACAATATTAAGGAAGATACCAATCGGGACGGTATGGATATTGACTGCTGCCGTAATGTACATGTGAGCAATTGCAGTGTTAACTCGCCAAATGATGATGGTATTTGCCTCAAAAGCTCATTTGCATTGGGCTTTCCAGGAGCGACCGAAAATGTGACCATCACCAACTGCGCAGTTAGCGGCTTTGTTGAAGGAACATTTTTGGATGGCACCTATCAGCGTGACCCTAAATCCCACCCTACCGGCAGGATAAAATTAGGTACAGAATCAAATGGTGGATTTAAAAATATTGCTATTTCTAATTGTACATTTAACTATTGCCGTGGCCTTGCATTGGAAACGGTTGACGGCGCTTTGCTAGAAGATATAACTATCAGCAATATTACTATGCGCGATATTTGCAACGCACCTATATTTTTAAGGCTTGGTGCCCGTATGCGTGGGCCTGATTCGATTAAGATAGGCGAACTAAAACGTGTGATCATCAGTAATATTATAGCGTATAATGTAAATGATGCAATATTGATAACCGGCATTCCCGGTCATGACATTAAGGATGTAGAATTGTCCCATATTAAACTTTATGTAAAAGGAAATGGCACCTCAGAACAAGCAAAACACGAGGTAGCCGAAATGGAAACAGGCTATCCCGAGCCGGATTCGTTCGGCATACTTCCGGTGTATGGTATCTATGCCCGTCATGTGGAAGGTCTGAAACTGGAAGATATCGATCTGAATTATTTGAATGATGATCAACGGCCCGCAGTTTTGATGAATGATGTACATGGCGCTGATCTGCGTTTTATTAAAATTCGGCCCGGTTCAAATGCCCCGATTATCAGTACAAATAATTCGTCCGGTATAGTGCTTTTTCAATCGTTAAATAAACATGATGGTGAATTAAAATAACAATCCCGTGAGTTCAGGCGTCTTCAATATGACCGATGAAAAACGGCCCGCTTATATTATGGTCATATTTCTGCAATTCTCCTTAATCCTCTATAAATTGATTCGAGTTTTGTATCACCGGGATGACGGTGACGGATGGCGATATTTATATAGCCGGGTTTTTAGGTGAAGGTGGAAGTAATGAACCAATTTATTGGAAAGACAATTCCAACTGTACTGGGTGGCATTATTCGCCAAGTGAAGCCAATGCTATAACTTCCTGAGGAAATGATGTATATATAGCAAGGGCTGTGTATATTCGTTCCGGCAATATTACAGAAGCGACTTACTGGAAAAAAAATATCTCTGTAGATATTGGAAGTATATTAAATGGTATAACTACCGCTACTGCTGTATCAGGAAATGATGTTTACACTGCAGGCTTTTATTCAACTGACATAAACTATCTTTCATCCAATCCTTACTATGGTGATAAAGCTATATATCGGGAAAGTAATCTTCCGGTAAAACTTAGTAACGCTACTACTTGTTTGGCTCTCCGGATCGCTGTGGTCCAGCAGTAAGTTAAGGAATTTGTTTATTATATTTAAACTATGGACTTTATTAAATGCGGAAAGTTCTGATTATCCTTTTTTTTATATTATTTCTCTTCCAATCCACGAAAGCGCAAACAGCCGATGGCCTCAGATGGAGGAGGGACAGTGACTGCGAAACCGCCCGGGATTTAACCTGTATCCATGGGTTTATGTTTTGCGTGGTGGCGAGGATTATGATTTGCTATTTGCCGTTAAACAAGTCGAGTACGATAAATTAAGTTTTAAATGGAACCATTATCAATTATAACAGAGCTTGCAGCTAGCTCTGCTTTAATAACTGGCGGAGGCGTAGGATCCAATAAAAGCAAAGGGGGTATAATTCTATTGCCGAACCCTAATATTGAATCTATACATAATAGTATTGTTAACTTTATTTAGATAAAATTATAAAATTTTTTAATTCAAAATCTTTGTCACCTTTAAACTCAAACCGGTTTTGATCTACATCAAGTTTTATAGTCCCGTCTTTTAAGTAAACTGCCAATAACGCAACTTGTGTTTACGAGATTTAACGTCTATAAATATAGTTAATGTGTCTTTCTGTCATATGCCGATGGCTCCTATTAAATCATCGCCTGAATAAGCCGCGATTAATTTTCCGTTGTCTGAATATTCCGAACTTCCGGTTATGAGTTCAATATCGAAAATATACCCCGGATTTTTATTAATATGAAATACCTTCTTTTCAAGCGCTATTTTTACTCTTTTGTCATCGCCATTTCCTACCCAGGTACCCATAAATTTATCGAGGTTTTTATCACGCATATACGTATTATTACCTGCTTTGGGCTTTCCGGATTCATCTATAATGATATTTTTATTCTTATCATTATTTTGCTGGGCATTAGTCTTAACCATTAAAAAAGTTAATAGAATGATATCATTTTAGAGCTGTTCATAAAAAACTAATTATATTGATGAATAGGCCCATCACGGTTGTCTACTATTTGAGATCAGCCGGCATTTGTCGCGTTAGCTCTCATCAGATCATCTGTTAGTCAACCTTGTATCGGTATATCTGTCTCGCCAGGTTCCCATCACTGTCAATACCTTCAATGGTTATCCGGTAGGTCCCCTTGCTACCGGCATTGAAAAAATCAAACGAGGCATTACCGTCTTTGTCAGTGGTGACGTTTGGGTTCCAGTATATGGTTGAGCGCAAATCCGCTAAAGCGGCATTGATTTTAGGATCATCGTATTTAGGCGAATAAAACTGTCTTGATGTATAATATCCTTTTGGTGAGCAAGTGATAATACCCGGCGCCGGCCGGCTCAGATAGGCGTTATTTTCATCCCCTCTTTTCATGGTGATCAACAAAACCCCGCCTGCCCCCGCCTGCGCTCCATATATGGAGTAATAGGATGGCGTGCGCAATACTTCTACGCTGGCAATATCATCCATATTTAGCGTGTTAAGCTCATCCGTTGGCATGAATATGCCGTCAACGCTAATGGTCATGGCCCCGCCCCTTGTCGAATAGGGTAGTCCGTTACGGAATATGACACCGAAAAGACGGCCCTGTAAACAAGTTTGAATGCTGGGGCATCCTGAAAACTGATCACTGGTCAACACCTGGTCGGCATTTCCGGGGCCGTTGAGGTTGGAAGAATTTTTCAGCATTATCCTTTTATCTTTTATCACCACTTCCTTCAAAACGTGGTTGCCCAGTCCATATTTTAACTGTACGTCATATAAATTTCTGCTGTTTTGTAAATAAGCCGATAACCCGTCACTAATGTTTACCTGCATTTCGGGTGCGTTTCTATTTCCGGTAACTTTTTGCGGATTGAGGTCATCCAGGTCGATCTGCACGTTCTTATGGTTCTTTGAACTGCGCGCCTGTATAACAAACCTAAGGCTATCTTTAAACACCAGGTCTTTAAATACAAATTTGCCTTGTTCATCGGCCACTGTAGTCAACAACAGACTCCCGCCTGTGGTCATTAATAATGTTACGTTACCATAAGGTAGCGGTTTACCTCCAGGGGTTTTGATATGGCCGCTGATTTGCAGCGCTTTTTCAGGCGAATAAACTTCAGCAGGAAAATCATCAGCCAAGACTTTCCGCCATTCAAAACGGCGATATCCCTGCGTAAGCATTAAAATATCCAGATCAGATTGGGTTTTTCCATTTACATGGGTAAAGTAATAATTAGGTTTCTCTACGTATCCTTTCAGCTCGGAGGTCAATAAAAGGTTGGATAGTATGGTGCTTTCATCCGATTCATCAATCGGAACTTTGGTTTCATCGACGACCGCTACTGAAAAACTGCCTATTGCCGGTTTTGAATCGCTGTTTTTGGCGCTTAAGTTTATTTTTACCCTTTCTCTTCGGGCATACTTTTGTTTTTCACTGTGTACATCCAGTTTCAACTGATCACGATTTTGGACAAATACCAAGCGCTCGTTCAAAGGCTCGCCTTTGGATGAAAATAAGGAAAACTGTACGATACCCGATGGAAAACGGCTTTTAGCTATAGATGCAATAAAATTCGCGCTGCCGGCTTTGCTCCGGGCCGCATAATATATTTGCCCGCCTGATTGGGCGATAATGCTGATGGTATCATCGGGATTTTCAAGAAGCCTTTTGTGACTTGCCGATATCTTTACTTTAATATTAACGGAATCCGTATTGTCTATACTTAATATAAAACCGCTATCTATTGCCCGGGGAAGATCAATTATTTTTTCAGTGCCATCTGCAAAGGTGATATCGGCTTTATAGGACCTGCCCGGCTGCGGCAGCAGGTTAAAAACCCCCATGCCCAGGTGCTGTGTGACAAAGTTAGTTATGGTATCATGATGGTCATCGGTGATAACTCCTTTTATAGCGGCACCCAAGCCATCTGCCCCGGTTGCCTTAAAGGCAACTTTGCCATCAATGCCGTTAACCATATTACCACCTTCCGGAAAAAACTGTACATCCACATTGGAGGATATGGCTTTTATCAATAGCACCTTTGTGACAGCATTTATATTATCCGGTTTGAGGCTGGTAATTATCCGGCCCGAACGGTAATTTTCGGGTTGAGGGCCAACAAAATTGATGTCCAGGTTGCCTTTGTCATCCGTAAACCCCTTTCCCTTTAGGACAGATTTGGCGTCGAATTGAACCGAAAACCGTACTTCTTTCTTTGCATACGGTATGCCGTTGAGATCGGTATAATTAACAATGGCGTTCACCTGTTGTTTATTATTTTCGGTGGCATAACGATAAGTTGATTTGGTGAAAATTGTATTCGCTTTGGGATTGACAATTCGGATGGCTTTATCAAAAAAGTAATCTTCACCGGCATTGCGCATATAATTGGTATAGGCCCTTATGCGGTAATTACCTTCTTCCAGCGTATCTGCTAATGCGAAATCGCCGAAGGCCAGGCCATTCACCAATGGTAGTTTAATGCTTTGCTTTACGGAGTCCCTGTCGTCAATCAGTTCAACCATCAGATTACCGCTCAAATCCGAAAGCCGGTGGCTGCTGCCTATAGTCACGTAAGCTTTAAACCAAATATCATTACCGACCGCGTAATAAGGTTTATCAAATTGCAGGTAAGCTTTTTCTACCGGGTAATTTTCTTCCCATTTATCAAGCTGTGCAGCTATTTTCCGGATAGGGTATTCGTCAGCGGTAATAAATCCAGTTATAGTTATCACACTACTAATTATCAAAAATCCGGTAATTATTTTTTTGCAGCTCATAAAATGAATAAATTATATAATTGAGGCAATAATTGGTTTAATGTTCAATAAAGGATGCCTGCACCTGCTACTTGTGTTACTGAATATCGCATAACAATTTGTGTGAATACTGCCGTTCGTAGCTAGCCCAAGGGATGATCGGTGCACCAGACACCTTTTGTTTTCATATGTGTCGATAGTTTAGATGAGGGAGGTGAAGTTACCGTAAGCTGCCATATATCGATAGCACATTTGTTACTTAATATATAATAAATGTTCACCCCGCACCATAAAAAGTATGGTTCAAAAGTAGCACAAAGCAGACCAAACGGTGCGGTATCTTACTTATTCAAGTTCAATAACAATGCTATGTTTCCCTTTTATTGTTGAATTGACAGAATAGTTTGTCCTGGGCTTACCATCTACTGAAAACGCTTTTATTGATCCGCCTTTGCCTTTTATAGAAATGGTCAATACGGAATTACGGTAAGGCAGGTCGCTTAATTGCAGATGACTGATACCCGGTGGCAAATATGGCGCAAAAGATAACGCGTGTTCATTTAACCGTAATCCTATAATACCATTAAGTACCATAGAAATATATGCGGTAGCCGACCATGTTTGTAATTTACACGATTCCCAATGATAATCCGGATATTTATCGCCATTGGCTTGCCAGCCGCCATCGGGTTTGCCCGAATATGGATTGTAAACTTCTCTGAAGTCATAGTCGCCTTTATCTTCATCAAGCGCTAAATGGACCAGGCTATATAATTCATTATTAAATGTGCTATAATCCCCGGCAACCAGGGATGCCTTCGCAAAAAACCCGTTTACCATTGGCCATATTATATTATTATGCCGCCCGGGCTTTTGTTTTGAATACCGGGGGAAATCGGGATAGATGGACGTTATTCCGTACTTGGATACCACAAGATGGCTGATCAGTTGGTTAGCTTTTTCGTTGTCTATTATACCGAAAATAACCGCAAAGGAGACCCCGAGGCCTTCCTGCGCCTTAAAAGCATTCCCATTCTGGTCAATCAGATAATCAAAACTGTCATTGTTTTTATCATACAGGTATTTTAATATATTTTGTTTCAGTACTTTAGCTTTTTGCTCCCGGGCATGAATAATTTGTTTATCAATGTTTAAAGCCAGGGCCATTTTATTTATGGCAAGGTATGCGCCATAATAAACGCAATTGGTACTCAGGCACTTGATATAAACAGAGTTTTTATGATCCAATACACTCGAAGAATTATTTCCGGGTTCATATATGGGCTCGGGGTAAGCTGCAATGCCATCATTAAATACAGACGGTCCCGTAAATAAGCCAAAATTGACATCAAATGCCTGTTGCTCCAGCTGTTTCATGGTATTGGCCGAGCACTTGTAAGCTTGTTGCAAAAACACTTTATCGCCTGTTACCAGGTAATGATTATAAGCCGCTATCACCCATATAATTTTATCCCAGTATTGCAGCCCTATGGTATCTTTATTTAGGGTAACACTCCATAATGATCGTTCCGCAACCTGCGGGCGCAACAAACTAACGCCATTCCAGGAGTTAATAGCAATATCACGGGTCCAGTCTCCGCCATAGTCCGCCCCCGCGGCAAGGATCCCTCTTCGCGTATTGATGTCAACTGTTCTTATCGCTAATTTAAACGCTTCATCAACAGACGTATCATTGCTTGTTATTTCCTGTCCAAAAGCGTGTATTGAAACAAATAAGAAAAATATATAAGTAATTCTTTTCACTATAGCTGGATTTATTTTAATGGGCACGCTTTATTTAACATTGAAGGTCGTTACTTGCCTTATATCTTTTGATGACGAGGCGGCCAGTATTTTATATTCGCCGGGCTCGACCACCCATTTGCTTAACTTATCGTCAAAATAGGCCAAATCATCTACATTAATATTCATCGAAATAACTGACGCCTTGGCCGGAGTTAGCATGACCTTTTTAAATGCCTTAAGTTCTTTATCGGCCCGTAAAACCGAAGAATTTTGTTTGCTTATGTATAGTTCAACCGTTTCCTTACCCGCAATATTGCCTGTGTTTTCTACTTTTACAGTTACTGCTATTTTATCGCCCGGTTTATAGTCCTTTTTATCGGTTACCAGGCTGGAGTATGCAAAAGTCGTGTATGATAATCCGTAACCAAAACAATAAAGCGGATCGATTTTTTTTGTATCATACCAGCGGTAGCCAACTAATATCCCTTCTTTGTAATCGGTGGTCGAGTCTTTTCCAGGGTATGTATTTAAAGCAAATGCAGGTGAATCATCTAAAGAAACAGGGAAGGTAAAAGGCATTTTGCCTGATGGGTTTACCACGCCCTTTAATACATCAGCGAGCGCGTTGCCGGCTTCTGACCCATTAAACCATGACCAAACGATGGTATGGTTTGATTTATTAATTTCATTCAGGTCATAGGGGGCGCCTGCCATTATTACGATGACCGTATTAGGATTGGCGGCAGTTACCGCCTTAACCAGCGCCTGTTCACCAAAAGGCAATGCCAGATTTTTACGGTCATAGTTCTCACTTTCATACTCACGGTTCGAGCCTATGCACAAAATGGCTACATCAGTTGTTTTTGCAAGCGCCACAGCTTCGTCAATTAGTTTTTGATCGGGTTTATCATAACCTGCATTTTGTGCGTCAGTATTGCTTGCTAAATAATTAGCCCTATACCCCTGCGCAAATTTAATGTCAGCCGTTTTCCCGAACCTTGATCTGATACCAGCCAATGCTGTAATTTCATATTTAGCCTTTACACTTGAACCATAGCCGCCGGTAGCAAAAGTACGTGTTGCATTGTCCCCAATTACCGCAATTTTTTTTATGCTATTTGTGTTTAAAGGCAATAAATGAGCATCATTTTTTAATAGTACAATAGACTCCGATGCAATATCATAAGCGGCTTTTTCATGTTCTGGTGTGGCGATAGAACCTTTTGGATGACCTGTACTCATGGAGGTATGATATATTAACCATAAAACCCTCCTTACTTTATCGTCAATCGTTTTTTCTGAAACTTCTCCGGCTTTAACTGCTGCGAGCAGCGGCTTGGCAAAATACCACTGGTCATACGGCCCGTTTGATCCCATTTCAATATCAAGCCCGCTTTTTGCGGCAGCTACCGTGTGGTGTACGCCACCCCAATCTGATATGACGGCTCCTTTGAAGCCCCACTCCTTTTTTAATACTTTGTCGAGCAAAAAGCTGTTTTCAGAGCACCAATGGCCATTTATTTTATTATAAGCTGACATGATTGCATAGGCATTGCCTTGTTGGATAGCTGCTTTAAATGCAGGCAGATAAATCTCGCGTAAGACCCTTTCGTCAATCACCTCGTTTATTACACTACGGTTCACTTCCTGGTTATTAGCGGCAAAATGTTTTACGCATGCTGCCACATGCTGGCTTTGAATTCCTCTTACAGCTTGTATGGCCAGCTGACTGTTTAAATACGGATCTTCTGAATAATACTCATAAGTACGGCCACAAAGCGGCATCCTGCAAATATTGAAAGCCGGCGCAAGCATCACGATTTTATTCCGCGCATTTGCTTCTTCGCCCATCACTATTCCATACTTATTTGCCATTGCCGGGTTCCAGGTAGCGGCTATGGCCGAGCCATTAGTTGTCCAGTTAGCGGAGTTCCAACCCAAACGGGATTCTTCCTGGCGGACGCCCAAGGGGCCGTCATCGTAACTCAATTCAGGGATACCCAGCCGCGGTACGCCGTCCGAATAAAATGTAGCACTGCCATGCAACATATCAATTTTTTCTTCCAGTGTCATCTTTTGAATGATGAAGTTGATTTTATTTTGAAGCGCCTTTTCATTTTTATTTTGCGCTGAAACATTACTGCCTATGGCAATAACCAATGCTATTATCCACGTACACCTGATCAATACCGGTTTCATTTTTTTATTATTTATATTACTGATTATCATTACCATCAACCGAAACTACCGCCGGGCGTATTGCTGCCGGATCAGCCTCAATTTTTAATTCGCCTTTCTTTAGGCCTTCAGCTGTCGCTGTAAGTACTATTTGGCCGGGCTTGCCGGTCGACTGTATAATTACTTGTGCTAAACCGCCGAATAGTTTACGTTTCCATGTTTTTGCCGGATAAATTAATTGTATAAGCCCCGGGTTTGTATTTATAGCGTCCCAGCTATGTTTTTTGATCAGCGGAATTGCCTCAATAGCGATGGTGTTGCGCCCCGGATGTACTAATGAGCTGTCCAATTTAAACTCATCACTATTTTTAGCTTCAGGTAAATTATCGCCAACTTTTTTACCATTGATATAAATTGATTGTGTTTTACCGATGCTATTATAGTAAAATGTAATGGCGGCGTTGACTTTATCAGCCGGTAGAAAAAAATCGCCCCGGTATATAACTGCAGGTACCCTCTTTCCAAAGTCTTCACTACGATCGTCTTTAAATGCCCGTGCCCAGTTGCTGTCATCATAAGCGGCGCTTACTTCATCGGTATTATTAAAATTATCAACTATTTTTTCTTTCAGGTTTTCTATTGTCAAAACATTAATGGTTTCCAGGTATTTATCCGGCTCAAGCGAGGTATTGTCGCCGTTGCCTACGCCTATAATTTTGCCGGGCCCGGTTATTGAAAAAGCAATATTATTGTCAGCAGTAGGTACCTGCAGGTTGTTTTTATCATTAACCTGTACGGTTACTATTGCCAGGTCTTCTTTGTCTGCCTTAAGTATAGGCTTATTGGCGCTTAAAACTATTGCAGCCGCTTGGCCCGTTGTTTTGACAACATCATCAACCGCCTTATTACCGTTATTATAGCCAATGGCTTCAATCGTACCGGGAGTATATTTCACCTGCCACTCCAGGTGGCCGTTTGGCTCCATCGCTTTTTTGCCTAAGCTTTTTTTATTGAGTAACAGCTCAACCTGGTTACAATTGCTATATACGCATACCCTTATGTTTTGTCCTTCTTTTCCCGGCCAGTTCCAATGCGGCAATATATGGATCACCGGCGCTTGCGTCCACCAGCTGCGCAGGTACCATGCATCATCTTTTAAAAACCCGCAGGCATCAACCATCCCGAAGTATGACTCTACAGATGGCCAGCCAAATGGCGTAGGCTCGCCCCGGTAATCAAATCCCGACCAAATAACCATGCCAGCTAGGTATGGGCGTGCTGCATAGTATTTCCAGCCCTGTTCAAGGCTTAGATAACCGGCGTTTTGTGCCCGGTCATAAGCAACCAACCGGTGCTTGGCAGTATCGTCAAAATATACCCCCCTGGTTGTAACCGTTGAACCCTCCTCTGTGCCCCAGCTATACTGTTTCGGGTACTGCTCATGGTGTTCATCGGTATTTTTATTGGCCACGTAGTTGTATCCCATCACTTGAATTACGTTGGATATACCTGAGCCAACGCCGCCACTGAAAGCGGCCGTTATGTAACGTGTGGAATCAATACTTTTGGCATAATCCTGCATGGTGG
>Ga0302300_1000615_pt1 | contig 24008 bp, 24 predicted proteins | sample III_Palsa_E1_1_FD_198756 | JGI IMG/M metagenome (GOLD analysis project Ga0302300, IMG submission 198756) | Peat permafrost microbial communities from Stordalen Mire near Abisko, Sweden - III_Palsa_E1_1 | ecosystem: Environmental > Terrestrial > Soil > Palsa > Peat permafrost | place: Sweden... | reverse complement strand
TAAAGAAGGTAAAAGCTGGGATTTGATTGGCCGTATGAATGGCAAAACCATCAAATCAATATCCTCGCAGAAATTATGGGATGATATCGCTTTCGCGGCATGGGCATGCGCCGATCCGGGCGTACAGTATGATAGTACCATAAACGAATGGCATACCTGCCCTGAAGGTGGCCGTATCAACGCATCAAACCCATGTTCAGAGTACATGTTCCTTGATAATACTGCCTGTAACCTGGCATCTATTAACCTGGCGCATTATTTCGACCCAAAAACACGCGTATTTGATGTAAAAGGCTTTGAACATTCATGCCGTATATGGACCATGGTACTGGAAATATCAGTATTGATGGCACAGTTCCCATCAAAAGAAGTTGCACAGTTATCATACGATTACCGCACCCTTGGTTTAGGCTATGCCAACTTAGGTTCGGCATTAATGGTGAACGGTATACCTTACGACAGCGAAAAAGGCCGTGCCATAGGCGGCGCAATTACCGCTATCATGACGGGCACCGCTTATGCAACCTCGGCAGAAATGGCAAGGGAATTAGGCACCTTTAGCCGTTATAAAGAAAACAAACAACACATGCTGCGCGTAATGCGCAACCATCGCTACGCGGCCTATAACTCAACCGAAAACTACGAAGGGCTTGAAATACTGCCTCCGGGTATCGACCAAAAATACTGCCCTGATTATTTATTATCAGCCGCATGCAACGCATGGGATAAGGCAGTTGAAATGGGCGAGCAATATGGCTACCGCAACGCGCAAACCACCGTTATAGCGCCAACAGGTACTATAGGTTTGGTGATGGATTGCGATACCACCGGTATTGAGCCCGATTTTGCTTTGGTTAAATTCAAAAAACTATCAGGCGGCGGTTACTTTAAAATTATTAACCAGGCCGTGCCGGAAGCTTTGAGTAACTTAGGTTACAAAGAGCATGAGGTTACCGCCATTGTTAACTATGCCAAAGGTGCTGCTACCCTAAAAGGCGCGCCGCATGTTAACATGGATACGTTAAAAGCAAAAGGCTTCACCCCTGACGAACTGGAAAAATTGGATAAAGGCCTGGTTGCCGCGTTCGAGATCAGCTTCGCGTTCAATATTTGGAGTTTGGGCGAAGAATGTTTAAAACGCTTAGGCATTACTGCCGATCAATACAATGCGCCCGACTTTAACGTACTGCGTACCTTAGGCTTTAGCCGCAAGCAAATTGCCGAAGCTAACGAGTTCATCTGCGGTACCATGACTATTGAAGGCGCACCATACTTAAAAGAAGAGCATTACCCCATATTTGATTGCGCCAACAAATGCGGTGCAATAGGCGAGCGTTACATTCACGCGCACGGCCACATCAAAATGATGGCGGCAGCACAGCCTTTCTTATCAGGTGCTATATCAAAAACCATTAACCTGCCAAACGAGGCTAAGGTTGATGAGATAAAGGATTGCTACGAGCTTTCATGGGCATTGGGCTTAAAGGCCAACGCGCTTTACCGTGATGGTTGTAAATTATCGCAGCCGCTATCTACCAAATCCGACGTTAAGGAAGAAGCCGAAGAAAAATTGGAAACAGTTGAAGAGGTTTTGGGCGAAGCAGCTAACGTGAAACTAAGCGACCTTACCCCAGAGCAGGTATTGGAAGCAGCTATCGCGATTATGGAAAAATCGCAGGACACCAACTTTATGCGCCAGCTATCGCGCGTAGTGCAAAAGAAGAGCCTTCCATACAAACGCCGCGGCTTTACACAAAAAGCGACTATTGACGGCCAAACCGTATTCGTACGTACAGGCGAGTATGAAGATGGTACTTTAGGCGAAATATTTGTAGATATGCACAAAGAAGGTGCAACCTTCCGCTCGTTGATGAACTGCTTTGCCATCGCGGTTTCTGTAGGCTTGCAATACGGCGTACCGCTTGAGGAGTATGTAGAGAAATTTACCTTTACCCGCTTTGAGCCTGCCGGTATGGTAATGGGCCACCCTAATATCAAGAGTTCGACATCTATTATCGACTTTATATTCAGGCTACTGGGCTACGAATACCAAAACCGTACCGATTTGGTGCATGTAATTACCGAGCAAAAAGCAATCACAGGTAACCCGCAAATGCAGGATACCGATACCAACAGCGACGAGAGCAATGTTTACGCCCCCGTTAACAAACCGGTTGAAGCCAAAACCACTACCGATGGCAGCAGCAAACAATACACTGTTGATATCAGCATGGGTGCGCAAAGCGATGCGCCAAGCTGTAACGTGTGCGGGCATACTACCATACGCTCGGGTACTTGCTACAAATGTTTAAACTGTGGTAACTCTCTGGGTTGCAGCTAATAATTGCCTTTCCCCGCCTATATCCGGGACTCAACCACCCGGATATAGTGTTCAGTTTATAAGTTAATTTATGTGAAGCCCCCTGGTATTAGTACCGGGGGCTTTTTTGTTGAATAAAGTATTTAAGCACTATTTTATTTTTGCTTAAACGCAATCCCCATGGTTATACCAGCATTAAAAAAGAACTTATTTAATTTTGGTATGCTGTTAATGGTAACGCTTTTAAAATGCCGGCTGGTATCATCGGGGTCGGTATAATTGTAGCCGTATTTCCAGGCAGCATCATGAAACGGCTCATATTCGGCAGAAAAATAAACACTGGGCGTAAGGGCCACGCCTTTGCGTTTGCCAATACGTATAACAGCTTTATTAAAATAATTCCTGCTGGTTAAACCGATATAAGTAGCGTAATAATGTAGTTCGAGTTTCTGCCCAACCTGGTCGGGTGTAGGTTTGTAATCCACCGGCGCCAGGTTATGGAAATAGGCGAAGAAATTGCCCACATTAACATTTAACCACGAACTTATACCCGACGAATAAGATGTTAACCTTTTCCCCACAAAGCCGCCCACAGTGCCATACGGGTTGTTACCGGTGTAATCAAAGCCAAAATCATAACTTTTAAAGGTTAAGGCCATGTCAATTTCCCCGCTTAAGCCGTTTCGTACCTGGGCGTTATAATTGTTTGCCGCCCATGCGTTAAACGCCGGATTATAGATGATTAATTGATTTACGCCACCTGAGATAATGACCAGGTTATCGGCTGTACCGTCGAAGCTGCGCTGGGCAAATGATGTTTGTGCAGTTATAAACAGCACGATTAATACAATGAGCTTTTTCATGATAGGTTATATTTTATAAAACTACAAATAGACATAACCTATTGATTTTTAATTGTGTAACATTAGGTTTACATGAAGCCGGAATCGTGTAAAAATGATTTTACAAAAGATACATGACTGGCTTAAGTTTGCAACTTAAGCCTAAAAGATCAAGAAAGTTTGTAACTTTCTACCACAATGTCTTCCAAATACCGTATTCACAATAGCCAGGAAATCTATTTTATCACCTTTGCGGTGGTTGAGTGGGTAGATGCATTATCGCGGCCGTATTATAAAGATTTGCTTATCGAATCATTAAAGTATTGTCAGGACAACAAAGGGTTAATTCTTTATGCCTATGTGATTATGAATAATCATGTACATCTTATCGCCTCGGCAGATGAGGGATATAATCTATCGGATATTTTGCGTGACATGAAAAAGTTTTCGAGCAAAAAATTGGTTAAGGCAATTGAAGAAAATATACAGGAAAGCCGCAAGCGCTGGATGCTTTGGATATTCCGGTCGAACGGTGAGCGGAACAGCAATAACGAAAAAATACAGTTTTGGCAGCAGGATAATCATCCCATCTGTTTAGATACAAACGAAATGATAGACCAGCGTTTAAATTACCTGCACAACAACCCGGTAGCCGAAGGTATAGTTGAAGAACCTGAGCATTATGTTTATAGCAGTGCAAGAGACTACGCGGGTATTAAAGGAATGTTGGATATAGTTTTATTGTATTAAACCCGACAGTTGCAAACTGTCTTCATCAATAGGCTTAAGTTATAAACTTAAGCCAGTGTCGTGTTATTCGTTGGTTTTGTGTCTATGACCCAAAACCAACGGGACTTCCGTACTGGTTTCAGTTTATAACTGAAACCCCGGATAAAGAAAGTTTGCAACTTTCTTATGTACATTTGCCGCATGTTTGATGTAATACTAAAAAAAGGCAAGGAAAAAGCCGTACTGCACCACCATCCATGGGTGTTTTCGGGGGCGATAGAACAACCCAAGGCCAAACTTGCCAATGGCGATATTGCGCGGTTAGTAAATACCAAAGGCGATTTTATGGCCTATGGTTTTTATAACGATCAATCGCGCGTGGCTTTGCGTTTGCTGGAGTGGGACGAGAATGTTGCGGTAGATGATGATTGGTTCAGGCAAAAAGTAACCACTGCGGTTGCGGGAAGAAACGATATTTTAGCAGATGGTAATACCAACACCTGCCGCTTAATATTCAGCGAGTCGGACTACCTGCCTGGATTAATTGTAGATAAATACGCCAACCATTTGGCGGTACAAATACTTACCTCGGGTATTGAAAAGGTAATGCCGGTTATTATTGACGAATTGCAGCGCCTGTTAAAGCCCGAAAGTATTTTTGATAAAAGCGATGCCTCATCGCGCGAGCATGAAGGTTTGCAAACCAGCAATATCGCCTTAACGCTGAATAGCCCGCCAGAAAATGTGGAGGTAAAGGAAAACGGCATCATCTACAACATCAACATCGCCGAAGGCCAAAAATCAGGCTTTTACTGCGACCAGCGCGATAACCGCAAAATACTGGCAAGCTACGCCAAAGGCAAAAAGGTACTCGATTGCTTTAGCTATACCGGCGGCTTTACGCTTAACAGTCTGCATAACGGCGCGGCATCGGTTACCAGTGTTGATAGCTCGGCACTGGCTATTGAAACATTAAAAGAGAATATCAAACTGAATAAACTTTCAGCGACTAAGCACACTGCCATACAATCCGATGTTAACAAGCAATTAAGGGTTTTTAAGGAAGAGAACGAGAAGTTCGACATCATCGTCCTCGATCCGCCTAAATATGCTCCATCACGTTCGGCGTTGGATAGGGCATCACGCGCCTATAAAGATTTAAACCGCCTGGCCATGCTATTGCTTAATGAAGGCGGCTTATTAGCCACTTACAGTTGCTCGGGCGCTATGAATATGGAAACATTTAAACAGGTGCTTGCCTGGGCCGCGCTTGATGCAGGTAAGCAAGTGCAATTCATCTACCAGTTTTGCCAGCCCGAAGACCATCCCGTAAGGGCATCATTCCCCGAGGGAGAATATTTGAAGGGATTACTGTGCAGAGTTAGTGGGTAGTTGATGGGGTTAGATTAAGTTGACTGAGTTGATTAAGTTTTCAATATAAATTCTACAATTAACTTAATCAACCTATTCAACCAAATCAACTCATTCCAACCAATCAATTAAAATTCACATTCCCATAGCTGGAATTGATTCTTATGTTTTTATCAGGGTTACCGTTGCCAAGCGAGCCTTTATAGCTTTTTGTGTTGTGTGGCTTGCCGTCATCGGGGGTTTTATCGGTAAAGGTGATGTCACGGTTGCCGTAACCAAAGTCGCCGTAACGCAGGCTTACCGCAAAATTTACATTTTCATCGCCGCTAAGGCCAATATCAACATTACTGTAGGATGCATTAATAGCCAAATCGTTCAAGCTCTTGTAAATTTCACCTATTGAAAAGGAGCCTGCATATCTTAAATTAAAAGCACCCGTTTCGCGTATCTTACCAATTTTAACCGCTGTATAGCTGGCGTTTGATGCTATCCTGTTAACGGTACCCACGTTAAGGCTGCCGTATGAAATATCTATCCAGGTTGCATCTAAACTACCCAGGTCAACATTGCTATAGCTTGCCCTTATGGTGCTTTCGTTTTTAAGTGATTTGGCTGTAAGCGAACCGTAAGCACAAGCTATGGTAACCTTACCATCCAAATCAGGCAGTTGGATAGCGCCATAGCTATTCCGGATCACCAGTTCGTTTTTTGCAGGCATGTAAACTGTATATAATATCTTAAGCTTATGCCCCTGGTGGTCGCCCGTTAACCACGACAGCCATGAGCCACTTGCCGACCCAATATCAGTCCGGAATGCTACCGATGAGCCATCTTTTGCATCGGCGATGTTTACATTATCCAATGCCTTTTGGGCATCGCCATCGCTGCTGGCATCTACTTTTATTTGTACATCAACCTTAAACTGTGGTTTATCCCAGGTATTTACTATAATATCGCCGTAGCGGTTATCAATTACCAGCTGGTCGCCGCCATCGGCAGAGTAAACTTTGCTGTAATTTTTTACCTGGCTCACTTGGTCGCCGCTCTTATATTCAGAAGTACTGCTAACAACCTCCGCATCGCCGCCATCTTTATAAGCAACAGCAATACTTGGCACGGGTACTTTAACATCGGCAATCATTACAGTTTTGGCATCAAACTTTACCTGTGTATTTGCAGTAAAGGTTTTTACCTGTGTTTTCAAATCGTGAAACTTAACCTTTAATGCCTTATAGCCGGTTACGGTAACAGCAGGTTGGGGCGCGGCAACTACTTCAGGCTCAGGAACGGTAGCGTCAACAGCCGGTGGCGTGGGTGGCACCGGCGCGGCAATAACAGCGCCGCTTGCTGAGGTAGCTGTTTGGGCAAAACAGGGTGCCGCGATTAAGCATGCAGCCATTAAAAATATTACCGGTTTAAATATCTTTAGTTTCATTTTTTGGGTCTTTTGGTGCCTGGTTATATTGTTCAAGTACACCCAATTGCTGGGTTAATACCTGTGTTTGTATCTGTAAGTTTTTAATCATGGCCTGTAAAACAAGCTCCTGGTTAGGGCTGTTGGCCAACTCACTATTCAGCTTGTTATAGGTCGAATCCATTTGTGCTATCTCGCTGCTAAACTCCTTGTACAATTCGGGGTTGGTTTTAGCTATTTCCTTTAGCTCGGTACGCTTGGTTTCTACCAACGATGCGTAATGCATTTGCTGTTTAGCGTATTCGGGATTTATGGCCGCCAGGTTTACGCTTTCGGGTTTTATGCTGCGCAGGAATATCAGAAAGCTTATACCCATTATCAGAATAACGGCAGCCGCTACCCGCAAAACAAACCCTAACGAAAAGGTTTTTACCTCGCGCTTTTTTTCTATTACCTCCTGTACAGGTAATTGTTTCTCTATCCTGCTCCACAAATCGGTTTGTGGTTCCAGGTCGTCAAACTCATCTTTGTTTGCTCTTATAAAATCTTCCAATCGCTTGCTCATTATGCTATCCCTCTCTTTTTTAAAATCTCTGTTAACTTCCGTTTCGCCCTCAAAAACTGTGTTCTCGAGGTGTTTTCGGATATATTTAATATTTGTCCAATCTCTTCATGGTCGTACCCTTCCAGCAGGTATAGCGATAATACTACACGGTAGCCTTCGGGTAATTGTTTCATGGCATCTTTAACAATTGCCACTTTATAAATGGTTTCATCCTCATCTTCTGCCTCCTCATCGGGTATGTTTTCCAGCTGACCATCTTCCAGTTCAACCCAATCCATTTTGCGTTTCCGTAACAGGTTTATAGAGCGGTTAACCACAATTTGCTTTAGCCAAAGCCCAAAGGTGGTTTCCTGCCTAAAATCCTTCACCTTGTTAAAGGCATCCAAAAACGATTCCTGCAAAACATCTTCAGCCTCCGCAATATCGCCCACTATCCTAAAGGCAATGTTCAACATCGCTTTAGAATATAAACGGTAAAGTTCGTAGCAGGCTTTTTTACTACCCTGCTTACACTCAACCACCAGGTCGTAATGCTTATCAATGTATACGGCTTCCAATTTTTGCAGCTTTCAGGTAATAAGACACGCAGTTTTTTACAACGTTGCATGAAGTTAACATTATTTTTATTTGGGGTTTAAATTGGTTGGTTAATAGTAAGTAGAAGTAGTAGTATGTAAAAGGGCTTGGTTGTTGGGAGATTTTGACCTTGAATTTTTTACTGTTTGTTTTAGTGATGTTTAGGAAGGATGTGTTGTTCAGATTGTGTAATTCTGATTTGGGATAGGGGGGGTTGTGAAATTAATGTATTGAATTTTTTCTTTATTGAATTGTTAATGATGATAACAAAAGTTGTAATTATTGCGGCGTTGCCTGCGGCCCGGGCTATCCGCTCATACTGCGCAGGCCTTAGCCACAAGGCCGGTATCCGCTGCTATCCCTAACGCAAAAGTTTATGATTTCGAAATAAACTCATCAATAGCCCTCACCGCATTGCCATATCTTTCGTCTCCTTCGCCTTTAATAATTACGTAATTGGCGTTTAGTGCCTTCAGCTCTTTATGCCAAACTTCCATAAAATGCTCACGCATATCGGGGAAATCGCGCAGCGGGTCTTCTTCCCAGGGCAGGTCTATGTCCAGCAGCAGGTATAAATCATAAGGGTGTTTCGGCAATTCGTCCAATACTTCCTGTGGGGCGCGGCCAAAGGTGTATTCGCTCCATATTTTTACGGTAATAAAGGTGGTATCGCAAATAAGTAGTTTGTTGACCTGTGGTAACAGTTCCTGCTCCAAAGCCAGCTGGCCGTAAAACATATTTATCTCATCCTGCCAGGTGCAGGGTTCGGTTAGTTTTTCGCAATACTCCCGCGCAAATTCGGGCACCCAAACCGTATGGTAATGCTTTGCCAGGTATGCCGATAGAGTGGATTTTCCGGTAGATTCCGGCCCTACCACGGCTATTTTGGGAATGTTTTGATGCATGGTTGATTGCTAACGCCGAAAATACCACAAAAAACATTTTTTATGGCAATAATTATTACCTTGTTAACAAACCTTACAATGCCATGCTAAGTCAGCCTTATCCTTCTTTATTAAAGCCAACAGATATTGAATTGTTCGTACTAAATAATGAAACGTTTGAAATTCCAAAATGTATCCTAACTTTTAAACAATGGGAGGGATTGCCGATAGCAAATACATTTGGCGGAAAACCCCTAATTGACTTTGACGGCACGCCAATGTTTGCGGAATTGGCTCTTATGAAATTATTTAAAATAGCAGGATGGAATTCAAGATGGATTGAAACCTATGGAGCTAAGGCCACAGTGCCATATCATTTTTCAGATTGGATTGATGGGAAACTTACGGAACAGCCAATAGATTTAATTCAGGAAGAACATATTTTAGCTAAATTAAATGAAATATCGCTTATCAATAAAGGAACTTACTCGGGTTGCTGGGATGTGCTTGGCTGGCTAAATGACAAAATGGTATTTGCTGAATTAAAAAGAACAAAAAAAGATAGGATTAGAAATACGCAATGTAATTGGTTATCATCTTGCATGGCTTATGGTTTGACAATAGATAACTTTTTAATAGTTCAATGGGATTTTATTTGATAATCGCCCGGCTTAGTCGTACCTGTGCTTCTCAATATCATAATCCGATTGCCCGGATATCAGCCGCTTTCGCCTTTCAATATCGGTATCTAAATTATGATCGTAAATGCTGTCGGTTACGTTTATATCGCGCTCTTTGTCCCTTTCGGCATAATGGATATTGGCCTCGGCTATTTTTGCCAGCGCCACATCATACGGGCCTTTGGGCGACATCAGCTTTACAAAAACCGGCAAACATTCAAACAAAATGAACAGGTAGCTGATGAATGTCTCGGCTAAATACGTATCTAAATTGCGGCTGCCATCATCATTATAACCCAGCTGTCCCAAAGCCCAGTTACGGTCGGCAAAGCCCGCTATATTCGATAGGCTATCCAACTGGTGGTCCGAAAACAGGCGTACATCATTTAAACCTTCAAAATCTTTTCGCTGGGCAAGATACTGGTCCATTTTATCCTGATTGGTCATTACCGTTTTCAAACGGTCTTCCTTTTCCTGCAATACCGCCTGTTTTTGCTTGGCATAAGTGCCGTAGCCCACAATACCCGATGTTTGATCGGTTTTGGAGCCAAAAACTTCCTGATTTAGCTGCGCGCGTGAGCGGTTGATATCTCTGGTAAGCGAATCGCTTTCCTTTTTATAGTCGGTATTTTTGCCCAGTTCCATGGAATATTTTTGCTGGTAAGTTTTTTCCAGCGTATCTATTTTACGGTGCTGACCCTTGTTATAGGCAACTTTTAATTTTTCCCGTATCTCTTTATCGAAAATTTTAAGTTCGATAGGCCGCGATATAACAATGCCAATCATAATAGCCAGTAAAATACGTGGCGATGCCTGTAATATCTGCTGGTTAATGGTGCCTTCTTTGTTAATGCTGGATACAATGTAGCGGTCCATATTAAAAATGGCGGTGCCCCATATCAAACCGAATATAATGGCAAAACCCACGGCAAATGCGCTGCCGCTAAATACAAAATACATGGCATACCCACCGGATAGGCAGGCAAAAAGCGCGGTAAAAAATATGGTGGCCCCTATGCCTACATATTTATTATGCTCGATAGGGTATTTCTTTAAAGTCTCTACATGCGCTCCTGAACAGAACCAGAAAAAGCGGGTAACTTTTCTCATTAATTATAAAATATAGATGATAGTTTAAAAACTATATAATGAAACGCACTTAATAATGCTTTGTTACAAAACCTACTATTAAATATTTAATACCAAAAAAAGTTAACTTTGGTTTTTATTTATTAAGAACATGAAAGAAATAAGCGTACAGGAACTAAAAGAAAAAATGGATAATGGCGAAGATTTTCAACTTATTGATGTAAGGGAAGATTTTGAATATGAAGTATCAAACCTGGGCGGCTTGCTTATACCACTGGGCGGTATTTTAATTGAAGCCGATAAAGTGGCCAGGGATAAATTTGTTGTAGTTCAATGCCGCAGCGGCAAACGCAGCGCGGCTGCAATTATGCAACTGGAGCAATTGGGGTATACAAATCTTTATAACCTGCAGGGCGGTATTTTAGCCTGGGCAAATGAAATTGACCCTACTATTAGCGTATACTAAGCATGTTTAAGAAAGCAATGCTTAACCTGCTCTTTAATATAGGCATATTTGGGAGTTGTGTTGCAGGTTTTATAGCCTACGAGCATGAAAATTACGTGCTGGTTTTTTTATCGATATGTTTGTTTGTAATATTTTTACTGCAAAAAATTAAAGTATTAAAAGAGATACGCAATTCACAAAAACCTTAAACCAACCTTATGTTAATCGCAATTTTAGGGATCATTATACTTGTTGTGGGTATGGTGCTCAAACGCTCGCCCGAACCGGGCAGCCATTATAGCAATATTGTAACTATTGCAGGGGTGCTGGTTATAGTTATTGGCCTTGCAGCATCTGCCTTTAAAATTATTGAGCCGGGGCAGGTTGGGGTGCAAACCCTGTTTGGTAAAGTACAGGACGACGTGCTGGAAAGCGGCCCGCATATCATAAACCCGCTGGTTGAGGTTACAACCTTTAGCATACAAACCCAAAACTATACCATGAGCGCCAAAAGCAGCGAGGGTCAAGTTGAAGGCGACGATGCGATACGGGTATTATCATCCGACGGTTTGGAAGTTACTATAGATCTTTCGGTACTTTACAAAGTTACCCCGTCACGAGCGCCATATATATTGCAAAATATCGGCGAAGATTATGAGGATAAAATTGTGCGCCCCGTTACCCGTACTGCCATACGCGATAATGCGGTAAATTACCAGGCGGTTGATTTATACTCGACTAAAAGAGAAGAATTTCAATACAAAATAAACAAAACCATTAGCGATAATTTTGCTAAAAACGGCCTGGAGGTGCAGCAAATACTGGTGCGCAATATTACCCTGCCCGAAAGTGTGCGCCAGAGCATCGAGTCTAAGATACAAGCCGAGCAGGATGCCCAAAAGATGCAGTTTGTACTGCAAAAGGAACGCCAGGAAGCTGATCGTAAGCGTGTAGAAGCACAAGGTATAGCCGATTATCAAAAGATCATATCTACCGGGCTAACCGATAAACAGTTACAATACCAAAGCATTTTAGCGCAGCAGGCCATTGCCACATCGCCAAATACCAAAATTATAATTATGGGTAGCGGAAAAAGCACGCCGATTATGTTGAGTGATAAGTAAAGAACCTCAATTAATCGTGAATGAAGACTGTTTTTAAGAATAGAACTTTTTACTACCTATTAGTAAGTTATATTATAGCTCTGATTTTATGGAATGCTGTCCTGTTTTTTTATTATAACAGAATGATGGCTTTATTGCCTATTTCCATTCAAACCATATTATTAATTTTAGTATTTAATAAGGATAAACAAGCTAAAGTTGCAATTAAAGCCTGGGTTATAATTTTTCAAATAGGTGCATTTGGTTTAATAGCAATGGGCAATTCAATAACAATACTTGCCAAAGGTTTTCACGCAATAAATATTAACCTATATAGTTTTGCTTTAGTAGAGATAGTTTTAGGAATAGTAATATTGATCTTTATTAAAAAAACAGTAAGCGTAGAACGGCCTCCCATAGAAAAATCAGAGGAGAGTCAATCCTAATCCAACCCCATCACCCAACACCCATTTCCCATCCACAAACTCAGGCAGTTTAAAAGGATTATTGCTGGTTAAAAACGGGCCGTCCAAATCGGCGTAATCACATTGGGGGGCAAGGGCGGCACCTGCTAAAGCGGCGCAACTGGTTTCGGTCATGCAGCCAATCATTACTTTTAGATCAAGTTCACGGGCTTTGGTTATCATCTGCTGTGCCTCGTGTATGCCGGTGCATTTCATCAGTTTTATGTTGATGCCATGGTAAGCGCCTTTGGCCTTTTCTACATCGGGCAGGCGCTGTATGGCCTCATCGGCTATTATAGGCAGCGGACTGCGTTCCGTAAGCCAGGCATTGCTGTCGATATCCGTTTTTAGCATAGGTTGCTCAATCAATAATACGCCCTGTTCCTGCAGCCAGTAGGTTAGGTCGAGGCTTTTTTGGAGGTCGGTCCAGCCTTGGTTGGCATCAACGTACAGCGGCACATCGGTAACCGAGCGGATGGTGTTGATAATTTCCTTATCATTATCGCGCCCCAGCTTCACTTTAATTATTTTAAAATCTGTGGCTTCGGTTAGTTTTTGCCGCATAATATCGGGCGTATCAATGCCGATGGTAAAGCTGGTTATTGGCATTTGCTCAGGATTGCTGCCCAGCATTTGCCAGCAGGGCTGCTTTTTTATTTTCCCGTCTAAATCATGCAATGCAATATCAATGCCTGCTTTAATGGCGGTATTGCCGGGAGCAATGCTATTTAAATAAGCCATTATCTCTGTAAAATCAAATGGGTATTTAAACCGCCCGGCATCAACCTTTTTTAAAAACGTGGTGGCGGTATCATAGTTCTCACTCATGTAGGGCACCATGGATGCCTCACCATAGCCAATATAGCCCTCGTGCGCTATTTGCAGCAGCATAACGGGGGTTGATGTGCGCGAAAATTTAGCAATAGTAAACGTATGCTTTAGTTGCAGTTCGAAGGGTTGGTAAGTCAGCTCCATGTTAAATTCAAAGCTAAAATTTTCCAAATGAAAATCATACCTATCTTTGCGACCATGCCGGCACAAATTTACTATCCTTTCGAAAAATTTAATTTCAGTAACCAATACTGCTTTTTAACCGGGCAAAAGCTGCAATCCGAAGAAGAAAAGATACAGGTATTCCCGCAATGGCTCATGAGCCTTTACGGCCTGGAAGATCAGTCCTTTAAGCTTTTGGACGAAAGCATGGCTACGTATAAGGATTTAAAAATCCCCTGTGCCGCACAGGTTAATGAACAATGGCTGGAACCGCTGGAAACAGAAATTGCCGATGCCTTTGCCGGCGGATACGATGCAATTAAACAGCTTAATGATGTAAAGCTGTTTCAATGGGCAGGAAAATTGCTGTATGGTATAATTTTTAACGAGATACAAAGCGGCATAAAACTGCAACATGCGCAGGGCGAGGAGTTTAATATCTCACAATCTATTATCTTAAAATTCAGTCAGCTGCATTTAATGCTGCAAAGCATAAACCAGCCGGTACATTTTGAAGATTTTAAGCCCTTTAGCCTGTTTTTGTTTAAGGTAGATAATAACGAGGAGGAGTTTGGCTACCGCGATGAGATAAACACGTTAACCTTCTCCTTACGCATAAAGGATTTTGGACTGATTATCTGCCTGCAGGATAACGGTGCCAATAAAATGTACCACCGCGAGGTGCTTTCGAAAATTGAAAACGAGGTTTTACACCCTATACAGTTTGAAGAGTTTTGCGGGCGTGTGTTCTATTCGGCTTACCTGTTTAACCGCCTGCCCGAGTACAATATTTTGCCCGTTAACAATGAAATTTATATAGAGGCCATGCCACTGCGCGGTATAAGCGCCAAACCTTTGTTCGATACCTGGAACAACAAAACCTACGGGCAGGTATTGGAAAATTTCTGGAAAAACTGGGGTTTCCTGCTGCTCGAAATTATCAAAGACCCCGAGCACCCCATGAGTTTTTTATTTGATGCCAATGGCAATTTTACCGATGCAGCAACGATTGAACTGCCACGCTGATTTGCTGTAAAAAACTACCCAGCACCGGGGGATCTAAAATTATCGTAATTACTAAACCGCTAAGGGCGCCAAATAAGTGGGCATCGTGGTTAACATTGTCGCGCGCGTGCTTTGAGGCGTAGCTGCAATAAATTAAATATAGCACACCAAAAATAACTGCCGGTATGCCTATGGGTATAAACATTATACCTATGGATGAATCAACCGGGTGGTATAATATGGATGAAAAAATCACCGCGCTTACCGCACCGGAAGCGCCAAGGCAACGGTAACCGTAATCATTTTTATGTTTGAATATAGTTGGCAGGTCGCTCAGTATTAAGCTTAAAACGTATAGCAGCCCAAATTGCCAATGGCCAATAGTCGCCTCAAGGTTAAAAGCAAAATAATAATAGGAAAACATGTTAAAAATAAGGTGCATCCAATCGTTATGGATAAGGCCACTGGTAATAACGGTATAAACATTTTTTTTGCGGTAAACACTGTAAGGGTGCAAAATCAGGTTGGATAGCAGCGTTTCGTTAGAGAAAGCCATCAAAGTGGTGATAATGGTTATCACAAATATGATTGATGCCACAGGCGCGGTCATCAATGTGCTTAATAATGTTGGGTTCATTTCAATCTATTCAATAATCAAAAGTGGCAGCGAAGATAAGGGTTTTAATTACTCAACTCTTCCTGTATTTTTTTAGGCAGGCTATTAAAAACCAGGTTGTAGGAGTGGTCAACCATTTCATGCAGTTGTTTAACACTCAGGCTGCCATCCATGTAAACCGTGTTCCAGTGTGTTTTATTCATGTGGTAGCCGGGTTTAACCTCATCATGCTGTTCGCGAAGTTCAACGGCCAGTTCGGGGTCGCATTTGGCGTTAAATCTATTACCGTCGTCAAGGCTGGCCAGTATAAAAACCTTGCCGCCTATTTTAAAAACCAGCGTATCCTCGCCAAAGGGAAATCCTTCGGTTACACCGTGCTTTTGCAGGCAATAATCACGCAGTTCTTCTATATTCAATTAAAAGCGTCCTCTTATAGGTTTGGTATATGAGCGTATTAAGCCAAAATTATATTTTATGCCAATAGTAATTTGCCGGTACTGATCGGGCGAATTATTTTTGAATTGGCTTGGCGGGTCATCGTAGCCATCTAATCCTTCGCCAAAAACAATATTATGCTCATATTCGGCAAATACCCTTATATAAGGCTCATCATACGCGTTGTAAAATTTAACCTCGTAGCCGGCCCTTAGGGCTACCAAAGGGTTAATACTATGGTCTTTACCGGGGAAGGTATAGGTGCCGATGGCATACCCGGTATTCAGCAGGTTGGTACGCTGGTTTTTAACATTATCGTCAATAAAGCCGGCGCCGGGCCCGAAATAGGCATTTTTTAAAATATTCAATACCCAGCTGTATTGGTAGTTAATTATTTCGCCCAGTTGCAAATCGCCGTGAACAATAAGCCCGTAATAATTATTTTCATACTCGCGGCCCGATGGGTCGGTAACACGGCTGCCGCCCCATAACCTGCCACCCTGTATTTCGGTGCTCAATACCAGGTATGGGGTATAGTAATAGTTAAAATTCGCGTTAAATGCCAGTGTGTTATTTTGTTTGGCTACATTGGTGTATCCGCGAATAAGGCTTGAACCAAAACCAACACCGTAAGGCGAAAAATTATAATCGCCCTGCGCCTTTACTACAATTGAACCGAGTATAAAAACAAAAAATAGTAAGATTTTTTTCAAAAGTCTGTTTTTTTATTCAAAATTTACAAAGTTTAAAGGGTAATAAAGCCCGTAAACCATGCCCTGATGCTTTTTTAAATATATACATTATATGCAATTTAATAAAACACTAAACTACAAAGTTACAGAACGTTTTTTGCGCTATGTAATCATTGATACCCAGTCGGACCCCGCGTCTACCAGCTATCCATCTACCGAAAAGCAGAAAAATTTAGGGAAACTATTAGTTAAAGAATTGCTTGAAATAGGGGTATCCGACGCCCACCTGGATGAGTATGGTTATGTGTATGCCACCATGCCATCAAACACGGATAAAGCGGATGTACCTGTGATATGTTTTTGCTCGCATGTGGATACTTCGCCCGATTGCAGCGGCGAAGGGGTAAAGCCAATTATTCATAAAAATTACAATGGTGGGGATTTGGTTTTGCCCGATGATAACACGCAGGTACTAAAAATGAGCGAGCACCCCGACCTTAAAAACCAAATAGGGAACGATATTGTAACAGCGAGTGGCACTACACTGTTAGGCGCTGATAATAAGGCCGGCGTAGCCGAAATTATGGATGCTTGCTACCAGTTAATTAATCACCCCGAGATAAAGCACGGCAAAGTACGGATATTATTTACCCCCGATGAGGAAATAGGCCGAGGTGTTGATAAGGTGGACATTGAAAAGTTAGGGGCATACGCCGGTTATACTATTGATGGAGAAAGCGCAGGCAATATGGAAAACGAAACCTTTAGCGCCGATGGCGCGAAGCTTACCATAAACGGTATTAGCGCGCACCCCGGTTTTGCAAAGGGTAATATGGAAAGCGCTATTAAAATTGCCGGAAAAATAGTTGCTAAACTGCCGTTAAGTTTATCGCCCGAAGGCACTGAACTCATGCAAGGCTTTGTGCACCCGGTTGGTATTGCCGGGCATGTGGAGCAGGCAACGGTTGATTTTATTATCCGTGATTTTGAGGAAGAGAAATTGCAGCAGCATGCGGATGTGATCCGTCAAATTGCAATAGAGGTTTTAAAAGATTACCCCAACTCATCGTACCAGTTACAGGTAAAGCCGCAATATCGTAACATGAAAAATGTGCTGGCACAGCACCCCGAAATTGTGGAATATGGTATGGAAGCCATCAGGCGGGCGGGTATGGAAGCCAAAATGTGCAGCATACGCGGCGGAACGGACGGTTCAAGGCTATCGTTTATGGGACTGCCTTGCCCCAATATTTTCGCGGGCGAGCATGCTTTTCATGGCAAGCAGGAATGGGTAAGTGTACAGGACATGCAAAAAGCTGTTGATACCATTTTGCATTTGGCTGCTATTTGGGAAGAGAAGAGTTAATAGGATTTCGGATTTGGGAATTTCGATTTCGGATTTAAAAAATTGTCATTCTGAGCGATAGCGAAGAATCTGTAAGGCGGTGCACCAAGCGGCAGATGCTTCGTTCCTCAGCATGACAAAATAACCAAATCCGAAATCAAACCCTATTCCGCCAGCAAATCATCTGTCAGCTTATCAAACTCATCAACAAAGGCGGTGTAATAATCGCCTGTGCCGGGGCCGCTGAAGCCGGTGTGTATTTTACGCACATTGCCTTTTTTGTCGATGATGATAGTAGTGGGGAAACCTTTAAAATCGGCCAGCATGGGCAGGCTTTTTTGCGGGTCGCCTTTGCCGGGGGTATAACCGGTTATCAGCAAAGGGTAAGGAATATTAAAATGATCTTTTAACTGCTGTAGAGTGCGTTGCGATTTGGCAAAATCAGTGGTGCGCTCATACGCCAGTCCGATAATTTCTACACCTTTTGGGTGATATTTTTTGTAATAGTCATTCACAAAAAAAGTTGTTTCATCCATGCAATTGGGGCACCACGAGCCTAATATCTGTACAATAACCACCTTGTTTTTAAAGCGCGCGTCGCTAAGCGATACGGCTTTGCCGTTAATATCTTTAAAGGTAAAATCTATGGTTTTATAACCAGGCTTTAATACGGTTAATGAATAGGCATCAGGTAGTTTGGCGTTATCGTTCCTTACCGCCAACCAATTATCCACGCCCGAATAACCCGCGTAAAATTTGCCATCGGTTAAGGTTTGTGCCGAAGCTATTTTTGCTTTAAATATAAAGGCATGCCCGCCATCAAAGCACGACAGGTAAAGACTGTCGCCGGCAACGGTACCTTCCAAATAGCGGTAATCGCCGGTGGTGGTTAAAAAGGTGCCGGTTAGTTTTGCGCCGGCCTGTTTAAATTCGCCCACAGTAGTATCCCTGTCGCCAAACCCGCCAAAAATAGCCGACCACCTGCCCGATATATTATATATTGGAGCTTTCGCATTATTAAAAAAACGGTACGCCTGGCCCGGTTCGGCTTCAAAATCCATGGCCACATCCTGTGTGCCTAAATGCTTTACCCATTTACCGGCAAGTTTATCACCCACAAACTTCAACCTAAACTCCGAATCAAATAAAGGCATGCGAATAAAAACTGAATCGCCAGCCACTTTAATATCTGTTACTTTAAAACGCTCATCGCCATTAATAATAGCCAGTTGCTGCCTGCCTGCGATATCGCTTACCTCAAAATTGAAAGGCAAATCATTTCCCGAAGCTGTTTTTAATACCCCGCGCCAAATACCCGTTTTTAAAGCGGTTTGGCCGAAGGCAGAACCAAATAACAGGGAAAATAGTAGGGCGAGCAGTGTTTTATTTTTCATCAGGTAGTAAATTATACTCAAATGTAAACAAATGCGCGCTTTTTACTTTAATACGCCGCGCGATATGACAATCTTCTGTATTTCGGAAGTGCCTTCGTATATCTGGGTTATTTTGGCGTCGCGCATCAGGCGTTCAACATGGTATTCTTTTACAAAACCGTAGCCGCCGTGTATTTGCACGGCTTCAATGGTGGTTTTCATGGCCACATCCGATGAAAAAAGTTTGGCCATTGCGCTGGCCTGCCCGTATGGCTGCCCGTTTTCTTTTAACCATGCAGCCCTGAAACATAACAGGCGCGCAGCTTCAATATCAGTGGCCATATCCGCCAGCTTAAATTGTATGGCCTGTAAATCAGCCAGTGATTTTCCAAAGGCTTTGCGCTCTTTGGCGTATTGCACCGAAAGCTCATACGCACCCGATGCAATGCCCAGGGCCTGCGATGCGATGCCGATACGCCCGCCTTCAAGGGTAGTCATAGCGAAAGTAAAACCAAAGCCATCGGCACCAATCCGATTTTCCTTAGGTACCTTAACATCGGTAAACATTAGCGAATGGGTATCAGATCCGCGTATGCCTAATTTATTTTCTTTGTGCCCAATGGTAAAGCCCTCCATGCCCTTTTCAACTATCAGGGTATTAATACCATGGTGCCTTTTTTCGGGATGGGTTTGTGCCATAACCAGGTAGGTTGATGCCGAGTTGCCGTTGGTTATCCAGTTTTTGGTGCCGTTTAACAAGTAGTAATCGCCCATATCAATAGCGGTTGTTTTTTGCGAGGTTGCATCGGAACCGGCTTCGGGTTCCGATAAGCAAAATGCGCCAATCTTTTCGCCTTTGGCTAAAGGCACAAGGTATTTTTGTTTTTGTTCCTCCGTGCCATATTTTTCGAGTCCGTAACAAACCAGTGAATTATTAACTGATACCACCACCGCTGCCGATGCATCAACCTTTGATAATTCTTCCATCACCAGCACATACGATATGGCATCCATGCCGCTGCCGCCATATTCCGGCGATACCATCATGCCCATAAAACCCAGTTCGCCCAGCATTTTTACTTGCTCTGTTGGAAATTTCTGGTGCTCGTCGCGCTCAATTACGCCGGGTTTAAGTTCGTTTTGTGCAAAATCACGCGCCGCCTGGCGTATCATTATTTGTTCTTCGGTTAGTTCAAAATTCATAAGTACTTATATATTGGTGCTCAAAAATAATATTATGCATGCATAGTAAAAAATGATATGCAAAAAAAAGAGAGCTCTTTTGAAGCTCCCTTTCCCCTAATTAATTTAAACTATTGATTAAACCCAAAACAAAGAACAATAATAATCAGCTTGGGTGTCTGAGAATTCATTTTTGATAGGTAGATATTATTTCATTTTCACAGTAGTGTAGGACCGTATTCTTGTTTAACAAAATTGAAGCCATAATTACCGGATTATGAAACCCAGCCGGAGAATAGCATGCAGGATAACAAGAATTTTACATTTTTTGGGGTTGAATATGAAGCTTTTTTGAAATTTGTGCCACTTCATAATTACTTATTGTATTTTTAGCTGCTTAATCAGTCAAAATCTATATACACCGTTCCGTTTTTCTATACATCGCTGTACATTATTAAATACATCAATGAAAAAATTAACCATTACAAAGGCAATTGCGTTGGGTTCGCTCACGATGCTGGCCTTTAATTCGTGCAAACGCAGCACAGACACCCATATAGCTATTGACCCGGTTTATACCGACAGGGACACCACCGTTAAGCCGGGCGACGATTTTTTTACCTATGCTAATGGCGGCTGGTTAAAAAAGAACCCTATACCGCCGGCATATTCCAACTGGGGCATAGGCAATTTGGTGGATGAGGAAATACGTAACAGGCTAAAAACTATTAATGACGACGCCTTAAAAGCCAATGCGCCAAAAGGTAGTGATACCCAAAAAATAGGCGACTTCTATTATTCGGGGATGGATACGGTGAGTATCGAAAAACAGGGATTATCGCCATTAAAACCCGAACTGGATAAAATTGCCGCTATTAAAGATTTGCAAGGCCTTGTTGATGAATTTGCGCACCTGGAAACCATAGGCGTTGAAACCCCGATAGGCGTAGGTGTTGAACAGGATGAAAAAAACAGCGCCAAAATGATGCTCACCCTGGGCCAGGATGGTATAGGCCTACCGATACGCGATTATTACTATAATACCGACCAGCACAGCGTAACCATACGGAATGATTATCAACAAAAGCATTTACCCACCTTGTTTAAACTGGCAGGGTTAGGTGATGCCGATGTGGCTGTTGCTGTTAAATCAACTTATGCTATTGAAAAATCACTTGCAGATAGCTCGCGGAAATTAGAAGACCTGCGCGACCCTTACCATAATTATAATAAAATGCCGCTTGCAGGCCTAAGCAACCTTGCGCCGGCTATCGACTGGAAAACCACCTTTACGGAGATGGATTATAAAAATGTTGATTCTGTAATTGTTGGGCAGCCCGAATATTACCGTGCTTTAAACAAAGCGCTAAAGACCTACACAATACCTCAGTGGAAAAATTACCTGTTAAAAAACCTGGTAAGCGAATATAGCACTGAGCTGAGCAAGCCGTTCGACCAGGAAAACTTCCGCTTTTACGGTATGGTATTATATGGCAGCAAAACACAATTGCCACGCTGGAAACGTGTTTTGGATAAGGAAAACCGTTTAATGGGCGAAGTACTTGGGAAAATATTTGTGAAAGATTATTTCCCCGAAAAAACTAAAGAACGCTATGTAGAACTGGTAAAAAATATGCGCGCCAGCTTTAAAGGCCGTATTGAAAAGTTGGATTGGATGAGCGACAAAACCAAACAAAAAGCTTACTATAAATTATCTAAACTGATACCTAAAGTGGGTTATCCTGATAAATGGAAAGATTTTTCATCGCTTACTATTGATCGCGGGCCTTATGCACTTAATGTAATACGCTGCAATAATTTCTGGCACCGATATGAGGCCGCCAAACTGGGTAAACCGGTTGACCGTGCCGAATGGGATATGACACCGCAAACCTATAATGCCTATTACAATCCATCAAATAACGAAATTGTACTGCCTGCGGCGCAGTTTATCATACCCGGTTTAAAGGATGATGATATTGACGATGCGGTAGTATACGGCTACGCGGCGGCATCAACTATAGGCCACGAAATGACGCACGGCTTTGACGATCAGGGTCGCCAGTTTGATGAAAAAGGTAATTTAAAAGAATGGTGGCTGCCGCAGGATTCGGTGAAATTTACACAGCGTGCCCAAAAACTCATTAACCAATTTAGCGGTTACGTAGTTTATGGCTTGCATGTAAACGGCAAAGCTACACAAGGCGAAAACATTGCCGATTTAGGCGGCATAGTAATAGGTATTGATGCCTTTAAAAAGACCGACCAGTACAAAGAGGGCAAAACTATTAATGGCTTAACGCCAATGCAGCGTTTCTTTTTAGGCTACTCATTAGGCTGGCTGTACCAATCGCGCAAAGAAGCGGTAATGAGCCAGGTAATGACCGACGTACACTCGCCCGAATTTTTGCGTGTTAACGGGCCTTTTACCGATGTAGATGAGTTTTATACAGCCTTCCACATCAAAAAAGGCGATAAAATGTGGCTCGACCCGGATAAAAGGGTGAAGATTTGGTAGATTTTTGAGGAGTAGCAGTAGCAGGATTTTTACTGCTACTAACAACTGCTACTGCCACTATTGCTATCTGCTGCCACTATTCTAAATCACTATATTTGTAGCAATGTACATTATACACGCCCTGCAGCAATGGTGGGCCCAGCAAAGCTTGTTAGAATTCATCGGCGTAATAACCGGATTGGCCTGCGTTTATCTGGCGGCTATCAATAGCATTTGGAACTGGCCTGTCGCTATTATCAGCGTGGGTATATACATTTATATCTTTATGAACGTCCACCTTTATGCTGATATGGGCGTGAATATTTATTTTTTTGGGATGAGTATTTATGGCTGGTATTTTTGGGCTAAAAAACCGGCTATCGAAGTTAAAACTCCTGTCTCGATAATTACAACCCGGCAATTTGTTGCTACCCTGCTTATTGTAGCTGTGGCAACCCCGGCATTAGGGTTTACTTTGGTAAGCTTATCGCCCATATTACATTACCAGCCTGCCGCGTACCCGTATTTGGATAGCTTTTGTACGGCTTGCAGCCTGGTTGCGCAGGTGTTTTTAGCCCGAAAAATACTGGAAAACTGGCTGATATGGATATTTGTGGATATTATATATGTGGGCGTTTATATATTTAAGCACCTTGATGCTACCGCGGTTATGTATGCCATATATGTCCCCATAGCCTTACTGGGCTACCTCGATTGGAAGAAGGATTACAAAAAGCAAATTGGCACAAATGTTTCGTAGAAAGCGGATTATGCTTATCTTCACCAATAATTAATTAAACTAATTGTTAATTTATTTCATGAAAAGATCATTACCCCTAATCTGCATTTGTTTTGTGCTTTTAGCGAGCCTGGCGTCGTGTAAAAAATCAAATGACGAGAAAAAAAGCAAGCCTGCAATAATAAACGTAACCGGCTTGTTTTCTATAACAGGTAACTGGTCAACCCTGGGTATTGATTCAAAGGCTGCTTTAAAGTTTGCCGCGAGCGACATTAACGCCTACCTCGCTGCTAAAAATGCAAATTTCCGTTTGTCTGTTTCTTTTTTCAACACTAGGCTCCAAGCCGATTTGGCCGAGCAATACTTTCGCACCGCTACTAAAGGCGGTACACGCTTTATCATAGGCCCGCAATCAAGCGCCGAGCTGGCAGGCATTGTGCCGCTGGCCGATTCGGCACAAACAATCGTGATAAGCCAGGGTAGTACCGCAGGCAGCTTAGCCATACCCAACGACCCGGTTTTCCGCTTTTGCCCTACCGATAAGGTAGAAGGTGCAGCCGTAGCAGCATCCATATATAAGGCCGGTATAAAAGGGCTGGTAACCGTTGCCCGTAACGATGCGGGTAATTTAGGCCTGCAAACATCCATC
>Ga0302300_1000613_pt1 | contig 24061 bp, 19 predicted proteins | sample III_Palsa_E1_1_FD_198756 | JGI IMG/M metagenome (GOLD analysis project Ga0302300, IMG submission 198756) | Peat permafrost microbial communities from Stordalen Mire near Abisko, Sweden - III_Palsa_E1_1 | ecosystem: Environmental > Terrestrial > Soil > Palsa > Peat permafrost | place: Sweden... | reverse complement strand
AAAAAATTAATAAAATTGAATGTTTCCAATACTTAAATATCAGCTAGATGAAAAGACATTACAACTTCATAAAAAGTATCGCCAGAGATAACTATGAATTATTTAAAGATATTTTTCCATATCAAGAAGCAATGGAAAAAGCAATAAATAATATTTTAGACCCTTTAGATTTATTGAATATAGTTCATCCGACAATTACATTTAATTCAAAGGATGATATAAAAAACTTATTGATTTCTGAGTTGCAATATGAAGTAAATATTAATCAAGGTATAGAAGCAGGAGACTATCACGCCTTAACAGATAATACTGGACATATCCCCTGGTACCGTGATAAAGTTGCAGCAGATACAATTAATTTCAGATTCTGGAAACGTTATAAGAAATACTTGCTTAATATTAAAGGTTGGAGTGAGCATACTGTTACAAGGCTTGATGAAGTTACAGATGATATAATTGAAAGAATTGAAGATCCTACAATCCGCAACAGACCTTTTGATCGCAGGGGACTAGTAGTAGGTTATGTTCAATCTGGTAAAACAGCAAATTTTACAGGGCTAATAAATAAAAGCATTGACAGCGGGTATAAAGTAATTATTATCCTTAGTGGAATGCATAAGAACCTGCGGAGCCAAACTCAGATGCGGATTGATGAAGAAGTAATAGGGAGAGATACCAGTGATCAGGCACAAGTAAAAAGAATTGGTGTTACAACTTTAGCAAACGAGGGTTATATAAATGTTGATACTTTTACAACACAAGATGACAGTGGAGATTTTAACAGAAGCTTTGCTCAGCAGGTTGGTGGCATTCAACCAGGTTCAGACAGACCGATGCTGCTTGTTGTAAAAAAAAATGCTTCTGTTCTTAGAAATCTTGTGAGATATTTTAGGGAATGTTTGGAAACTTTGGGTAATGAATATGTTGTAAGTCTTAGCGATAACAGTATTGTATTAAATAATCTGCCGCTACTTTTAATTGATGATGAAGCAGACCAGGCTTCTCCTAATACTAAACCTCCGGTAAATGATGAGGGCGAACTTGACCCCACCGCTATAAACCGTTGTATAAGGGAATTGCTAAATTTATTTAATCAGAAAGCTTATGTAGGCTATACAGCAACTCCCTTCGCTAATATCTTTATTCATCATACTAATGAACATTCAACGTATGGAAAAGATTTATTTCCTTCTTCATTTATTATATCTATGGAAGCACCTTCTAATTATTTTGGGCCGGTCCAGGTATTTGGTTTAAATGATGATATAAATGAAAGAGGTTTTCCAATTCATATTCCTGTAAATGATGCTTCTCAAGAGCATTCAGATTTCTTGCCTCTTAAGCATAAAGCAGATGCTGTTCCCGATCATATACCTGAATCTATGAAGGAAGCAATCAAGTCTTTTATTATTAGTTCTGCTATAAGAAGAATAAGAAGGCAAGCTAATAAGCATAATACTATGCTTATCCATTGCACAAGATTTAATGATATTCAAAATGCTGTAGGCCGATTCGTTGAAGAGGAATTTACTAGGTTAAGGGAAGGTCTGATAAATGATGATTCAGATATTCTAAATGAATTTTTTGAATTATGGCAGAGAGATTATAACCGAATTAGTAGTTTAATGAATATTCCTACTTGTATATGGGAAGAAGTCAGAGATAATCTCAAACCTGCAATTCTAAAGATGGAAAGGAAACCTCATATTATTAATGGTAGTGCAGGTGATATTTTAGATTACAAAAATCGTGAAAGCATAGGCTTGAGTGTAATAGCAATTGGAGGAGACAAACTTTCAAGAGGGCTGACTTTAGAAGGCTTAACCGTTAGTTACTTTACCAGGGCAAGTTCCCTCTATGATACACTAATGCAGATGGGACGGTGGTTCGGTTATAGGAATGGCTTTGAAGACTTATGCAGAATTTATACTACCCCAGATTTGTATAGTTGGTACAGACATATCTCTACTGCTTTTGAAATACTTCGAAAAGAGTTTTTAGAAATGAGTAGACAGAAATCAACTCCAGTTGATTTTGGCTTAAGAGTATTAGCTCATCCTGACATGATGACAACAAATACAATGAAAATGAGGCATACTACTACATTGCCTCTTACTTATAAAGGAAAGTTGACTGAAACATCGACAATTTCAGGTGAAAAATCAATTCTAATAAATAATTATAATGCAGTGGAAGAGTTTATCGAATCCTTGAGTGCCTATAATATGCAGATTAAAGGGGATAATTATTTATGGACTGATGTGTTAAAATCAGATACTATCTCATTTTTTGCAAAATATATATCGTATAGAGGAGCGCCTGCATCAAACACAAAAAGAATCATTGAGTTTATTGAAGATCAAAAAAAAGGAGCAAACCCCAATGATATACTTGACAGATGGAATGTGGCTTTGATATCTCTTAAACGAAATAATGAAGATTTGCCAAAAATAGCAGGGCTTCCGGTTAAGCCACTTACAAGGTCTATTAAAGAACCATTTCTAGCTAATAGACTTTTCGTCAAAAGAATTGTTGACCCCAAAGATGAAAAAATTGATTTTGATAAAGAAACAAATTTAACAAGTGCTGACTTACGAAAAACCTTACCAAGAATTAATAGACCTCTATTGCTTATTTATCCTTTACTTATTGAGGATTTTGAATCAACCAGTTTACTTCAATTGGAAAAGATGCCTCTTGGATTTGCCATCAGTTGGCCGAATAATGATGACTTAAAACAGTCAACATATGATATTAACACTGTATATAAAGAACTAGAGTTTGCCAAATATGATGATTGATTATAGTAAAATATGGGAGTCAATAAATAACGAATCCAAGAACAGTAGTATAAAAACACAGATTGCAAGAAGGATTCTATCTAATAGTATTTACCCTGTTTTTCTAGCAACAGATTTTAGAAAAGGTATCCGTTTGCTCTATGTCAAGCTCGACAGAGATAATGAAATTACTTCTGATAATCTACCGCGATTCCGAGGACTTGAGATTTCACTTTTATGTACATCAATCGGTCAGTTTGAAAATGCAGAATTTTTAAAATTTACTCAATCTATTCCTAATACAGAAAATATTTTTGAATCGGTTATTGCTGATATAAGTGATAAGATTATTCAGCTACATAATAAGGAAAATCTAAATCTAACTCTTGTTAAGGTACTTAATGAATGGAAAGTATTTTTTGAGAAAAACGAGAATGTACTACTATCAATAGCAAGTCAGAAGGGACTTGTTGGCGAACTATATTTCCTGAAAGATTATCTGTTTCAGAAATATTCATTCATTGAATCCCTTCTCTACTGGACTGGCTCAGACAAAACTAATCATGATTTTCAGATTCGCAATAATGCAGTTGAGGTAAAAACAACTTCTAGTAAGCAACATAAAAAATTTACTATTTCATCGGAACGGCAATTAGATAATACTGGCCTTGAGCATCTTTATCTTTCAGTATTTGCTTTAAACTTGCACAGCAATATGCCAGACCGGACATTACCAGCTTTAATAAGGGATATATATACACAGATTCAAGACGATCCATTTGCTACATTTCAGTTCCAAGTTAAATTGGCAAAGTATGGATATAACGAAGCACTTGCGGATAAATATAAAATTGGATTTTCTCTCACCGAAATGAAGTTTTTTGAGGTAGTTGAAGGCTTTCCAAGATTGCTGCAAGGCAATTTGCCAGATGGCGTTGGCGATTTGAAATATTCTGTCGTTGTTGCAGCTTGCTCTCCTTTCGAAATTCAGACCCCAATTATAAACTATATTTAAATGGACTTATCAGAGTTTGCCATCGATTTTTTAGAAGCATCGCTTATCGCTGTTGAAGAGGAAAAAATTTCTCAAGAAGATGCAATAACCGAAGACATACTAGAATATGCTATTGATTCAGGCGAAGTAATTGCTGGTGAATTATGTCACTATAAAGTGCGGGGAATCAAAATCAATGCATGGAATTACGATGAAGAAAATGAAGCTGTCGATTTATTTGTTACGATATTTAAAAGTGAACAACGATTAACTAAAGTATCTGATAAAGATGTTCAAGATGCCTTTTCAAAAGCAGAAAATTTTTTCTGGTCTGCTAGAGAAGGAAAGCTCACTGAAAAGGTTGATGAATCCAACACAGTAATTTTTGATCTGGTACAGATAATAGAACAAACAAAGGAAACTGTTAAAAATGTAAGAATTTTTGTTCTTACAAATGGTCAGGCATCAGCTGATATTGTTCCTGAAGCAAGAGAGGAAAATAGTATTTATATTGATTTCCAGCTTTGGGATATTGAAAGAGTTTATCAACAGTATTTAATACGTTCAGGAAAACAAAAAATAGAAATTGATTTTCTAAACGATTATAAACACAAGTTAAAATGCTTGTATATGGATAAAGTAAGTCATAAAGTGGAAGCTTATCTTGCTATCATACCAGGTAAAATTCTGGCAGAAATTTATGGAAAATACAGACAAGGTTTACTTGAGAAGAATGTAAGAACATTTTTGCAATTTAAAGCAAAAGTAAATAAGGGCATACGTGATACTATACGTACAGAACCAGATATGTTTTTTGCATATAATAATGGTATTTCAACGACAGCTGAAAAAATAGATATAGAATATGAAGGGGGTGTTCCATATATAACACGAATTGAGAACTGGCAGGTTGTCAATGGAGGGCAAACAACGGCATCTATTTTTGCAACATCGACAGAGAAAGAAAGTGATTTATCAAAGGTGTTTGTTCAGATGAAAATTTCTGTAGTACAGCAGAAAGAAGAAATGGAAAACATTGTCCCGAAAATTTCACGATTTGCAAATAGTCAGACGGCAATAAAAGATTCTGATTTCAGTTCAAACAGCCCCTATCATATTATTTTAGAAAATTTTTCACGTTCAGAATGGGTGCCTGCCAAGACAGGTGGTAAAGCAACTAATAAATGGTTTTACGAAAGAACAAGAGGGCAATATCTGGACGAAAAATCCAAAAGAACATCTCTCAAAGAATCTAAAAGTTTTGACAGAGAATATCCAAAGAAACAGAAGTTCACGAAAACAGATTTATCAAAATATGAGATGAGTTGGTGGCAGAGACCTTTTGATGTAAGCAAAGGAGCCGAAAATCACTTCAAAATTTTTACAAAAGAATTAAACTCAGAAAAGAATGAAGTAAGTAAAAAGTATTATCAGCGTCTGATTGCCAAAGCAATTCTATTTAAAGAAATTGATAGGATTGTGATTAAAAAAAATCTTGGAGGGTATAAAGCAAATATGGTTTCATATATTCTCGCCTGGTTGTCTTATAAAACAAACAAGAAACTAAATCTTGATACTATCTGGGAAACACAAGGAGTAACTGAAAATTTATATAATACCATTGACAAGATGATTGATTTAATTTGGAAACATATTAATACCCCGTCCAAGGCAGGAATGAATATTGGAGAATGGTGTAAAAAACAGGAGTGCTGGCTTACGCTTAAAGATAAATTTATTGATATAAAAGAAATCAGTGATGAAATCAGAAAAGAAGGTGATACTTATTTAGAAACCGATTTAATTGGTCAAGAGCTTTCACCCCAGGAATCTAAGATGATTGAGGAAGCATCAAAAATTAAAAGTGAGGTTTGGTTTGCACTTTCAAAGTGGGCTAAGGAAAATAATAGGTTTACTCCTTTTGATAGAAAATTAGCTTACAATCTTGGTGTCTTAGCCAATAGAAAAACAACTCTTTCACCCAAACAAGCAAAAAATGCTTTACGGATTTTGAAGGCAGCAAATGATGAAGGATTTGAATAAAAACAATTTCTCCCCCGATTTCTCCCCCAAAAACAAAAAATCCTTGCAAGTTTTTGATTTGCAGGGATTAATGTTTATACCAAGTAGCCCGTAGGGGAATCGAACCCCTGTTACCAGAATGAAAATCTGGTGTCCTAACCCCTAGACGAACGGGCCAAAATTATTTTACGGCTGCAAAGATAACCAATTATTATGATAATAAGCAAACTCATCAAAACTTAAATCGTAAATTTTATGCCCTTATTCTTTAAAATACTTTGATTTTGGTTTGTACAAATTGTATGTTTGTTTTTTCGCTTTCTAAAACTAAATTTTTTAAAAATATGGCTAAAATAAAAGTCGGCATTAACGGTTTTGGCAGAATCGGGAGACTTGTTTTCCGCGCTGCAATACACCGTTCAGACATCGAAATTGTAGGCATCAATGACCTTATTGATGTAGATTATATGGCTTACATGCTTAAGTACGACTCTACACATGGAATATTTGACGGAACTATAGAGGTAAAAGACGGTAAGCTAGTGGTTAACGGACACGCTATTCGCGTAAGCGCCGAAAAAGACCCTGCAACCCTAAAATGGAACGAGGTAGGAGCGGATTACGTGGTAGAATCAACCGGCCTTTTCCTTACTAAAGACACAGCAGAAAAACACATACAGGCAGGCGCTAAACGAGTAATTATGTCTGCCCCGGCAAAAGACGATACCCCTACTTTTGTAATGGGCGTTAATAATAAAACGTACAAAAAAGAAATGACAATCATTTCAAACGCTTCATGTACAACAAATTGTCTTGCGCCAATTGCTAAAGTTCTTAACGATAAATATAAAATTGTAGAAGGACTTATGACTACAGTACATGCGGTAACGGCTACCCAAAAAACGGTAGACGGACCATCTGCAAAGGACTGGAGAGGCGGTCGCGGAGCATACCAAAACATTATCCCTTCTTCTACAGGAGCTGCAAAAGCCGTAGGACTTGTTATTCCTGAACTAAAAGGAAAACTTACCGGGATGTCTTTACGCGTTCCTGTGGCCGACGTTTCTGTGGTTGACCTTACCTGCCGCTTAGAAAAAGGCGCTTCATACGATGAGATTAAAAAGGCGATGAAAGAAGCTTCCGAGAGCCCTGACTTTAAAGGAATACTTGGATATACTGAAGATGAAGTGGTTTCTACCGACTTTATTGGCGATGCCAGAACTTCTATTTTTGACGCTAAAGCGGGTATTTCTTTAAATGACCACTTTGTAAAAGTAGTTTCTTGGTACGATAACGAGTGGGGTTACTCTAACAAAGTAGTTGATCTAATCGCCTATATTGATACTGTTAAATAATTATTGTAGATATCTTATTAAAAAAAGCCCCTATACTGAGGGGCTTTTTTATTTCTAATATCTAAACTTCTAAAGGTTCGTCTATAAAATCCTCTGTCGTAGTATGGGTATCAGGACTAGTAGCTTTGTAAATACTTCTTATGCTCTTGTCTAAGCGCGCCTTTTGCCTTAAATGATGACGAAAATGCATTTCTATAAGCTTATACCACTCCAGGGCGTTTAGCATTCCTAGTCCCGGGTGTCTGGTTTTGTAAGTTAAGTCCCCGGCGTCATCAATAGCTTTAGCAGCTTTTTGCATCTCTTTTATAAAACGGAAAAACTCATCTTTCGCTTTAGCGGGACTTTCGGGTTGATCGGGCATATTCCCGGTAGCGTCCATGCCTTTAATTTTTAATGGCGGAAACCCGTTAAATAGGTACAATAGGTACCCTTTTATATTCTTTCCGCCCTCTTTGCTTCCGTTGGTTTGCTCTAAACAATTCTTTATTTCCCGTAATTGAAAGGCATAAGTGCCATTTAGAAGGTGGTCGTAAACCTGGCCTATACTCCACTCCTTCTCGGAGTTCTTTTTCTTAAACTGGTTTTCCCCATAGAAATCAAGCTCCTTTAGCCAGTATTTGGCCGTAACTAAGAATTTCTTATAAACTAATTCAGCTTCTTTCATGTAAAATTAAACGATCATTTATATTCTCAGTTAATATAAACATAATAAAAAAGACCACTCTCTTAACCAATGTTTCTCCTTTTTTGTTTACAGTACTACTTAGCCATTCAAAGGCAATCATTTATATTAAAATAAGTCCATCTGCTCCTCGCTCAGTTCTATATTATGATAAACCTTCTGCACATCATCGTTATCTTCCAATGCTTCTATTAGTTTCATCACCTTTTGTAACTGCTCATCGTCCAGCTTCACCAACGTATTAGGAATCCGCTGTAGTTCTGCATTTTCAGGAATTATATTCAATTTTTCTAAAGCCTTTTGTAACTTCCCAAAATCTTCTTTTGCACAAGTTACCGTTACATAACCTTCAGAAAACTCAACCTCTTCCGCCCCCGCGTCAATCATTTCCAAAGTAAAGTCGTCTTCATCTAACCCCTTATCCTCGAAAGTAAAAACTCCTTTGCGCTGAAAAATAAACTCCAGGGAACCGTTAGTGCCCAGGCTACCGCCATATTTGTTAAAAGCCGCCCTCACATCCTGCACCGTGCGGAAGGTATTATCGGTAGTAGCCTCCACAAATATAGGCACACCGCCAGGGCTATAGCCCTCATAGGTAGTTTCTATATAATTCTCTCCATCATTGCCAGAGCCTTTCTTTACGGCTCGTTCTATATTATCCTTAGGGCAGTTTAAGCCTTTGGCATTCTGTATTGCCAGGCGCAAACGGGCATTGCCTTCCGGGTCTGCCCCCCCTTCTTTAACCGCCACAGTAACCTCTTTTAACGCTTTGGTAAAATACTTCCCTCGCCTGCTGTCTGTTACCGCTTTCTTTCTTTTAATCTGGCTCCATTTACTATGTCCCGACATACTTGTTTATTTTTTAAGCAGATAAAACTAAGGGTATCTATATATTAAAGGCAAGTTTATTATTCAAAATTTCTCTTCTACTCCCAAAGCAAAAAGGGCATAATCGTATTTTACGGGGTCAAGGGCGTCAAATTGTTTCAGGTTTTTTGTTAATTCTAGGGCAGTTGTCCAGTCCGTTTGTTTACGTTGTATAAGCCCAAGTTTTCTGGCAACTCGATCTACATGTACGTCGCAGGGGCATACCAGTTGCGAAGGCTTAATCTTTTTCCATAATCCAAAGTCAACGCCTTTATCATCATTTCTCACCATCCAGCGCAAAAACATGGTAAGCCGCTTACAGGCTGAGTTGCGGGCAGGAGTTGAAATATGTTTCTTTGTCCGGTCGGGGAAATCGGGCAGGCTAAAAAACTGTTCCTGAAAATTTATTATGCCTATTTCTACTGTTTCAGATTTCTTTGTAATTCCATTAGCAAAAGCATCTTCCAGCGAATTGTTATTACTATAATAATGCCGATAAAAGTGTAGAAAATAAAGAGCGTCGGTACTATTGAATGTTCGGTGCTTAAAAGACAGGAATGGCTTTAGGTCTTTATCTTTGTAATTAAGCACAAAATCATGCGGAGCATTATCCATATACTCCATAAGTTCCTTACATTTATTTATAATGGTTTTGCGATTGCCCCACGAAAGCACAGCGGCCCACAGGCCCATAATCTCTATGTCCTGCTTTTTTGAAAAGAAATGAGGGATAGAAACCGGATCGTTTCCTATAAAAGCAGTTGTATTGTACTGCTCCGCTTTCTGATCCAGGAATTTCTTTAGCTCCGAGAATTTAAGGGATGTAGGAGATATCAACTCTTATATTTTTACCGTCCGGGGAAAGCCGTTGGAACGCTCTTTTGGTTATCTGCAAAATCACTTTATTTTTAGGATCAGAAGAAGAAAGTTTACCTATAACGCGCACAAATATACGCTGTCCATTAGCCGGGTTAGTTACCTGGATTATAGAACTTACAGGCGCTGTTTTATGATAGGCAAGATACCTGGGTGTCTCCTGGTTATCCGGCATTAGCTGTGCAATGCCGTTCTCTGTTATTTTTGTATACCCATTTTCATTTGTAGATACAAACGTGTTTTCCTTGCCATCGTCAAAAAACTCAGCCGCTTTTGTATTAATTGGAGGTGTTGGTTTTGGTTCAGGATTTGTTTTTGCTGCTACTACACTCTCCTTTACTACTTTTTCCTCCTGTCTTATCTCCTTTTTCTCTTCCTTCTTTTCTTCCTTTTTCTCAACTCTCAATTCTTTAACCGTCTCAGGAATCACAAGGGCTTGCCCAACCTTTAAGCCTACCACTGCATTTGGGTTTGCCTTCTTTAAGTCTTCTACAGAGACATTGTATTTTTTAGCTATAGAATAAAGCGTCTCTTTTGCTTCGACAGTATGCGTTTTGCCGGCCCCTGACTGAGGTACCGAGGCTTTAACAGGTTCTTTGTATGGGATATACAATACCTTGCCTATGCTTAGCGTATCTGCTCCCGTATTATTGTCTTTTATATCTTTTACAGAAACCTTGTATCGCCTGGCAATTGAATACAACGTTTCCTTAGGGTCAACTTTATGAACTATAAACGTTTTTCCGTCTTTTTTCTCAACTCCGGTGGAGTCGTCTACCCCTGCCTGCAAACTAGCGACAGCTAATAATACAGTTAAAACAGAAACTAAAATTCTAATCATTTTTGGTAGTTAAATATAATGCAATACAAGTTCTTTCTTATTTTTTACAAAGAAAAGAATATCTCGGAAAACAAAGAAGGTATCTATGCCTATTCCTGATAATTCTGTTCCTGTAAGCTCTTCAGCTTCCTTAACGCCATCTTCTGAAACAATAACAATACGGCTGGCGAGCTTCTCATTATCAATGGTATAAAAGGAAATGATAATTTTATTTTTATATTCCAGGTAATCTATTGCCACTACCGCCTTTAATCCGGTAAGCTGTTCAATAAAAGCTGCAAGCCTTGGATAATACTGGTTATCCGCTTTGTAGTGTATAGGGTTCTCCACATAGTTATTCACATCGGCAGTATTCAAAATAGACATTGCAACCTCAGCGCTTATTTCTTTTTTTACCTTTCCGGTTGCAGCATCCAACTCATAGAAACGCTTAGCGTCCCCCTCTCCATTTTTGAAACCATATAAACTATCTCCCGAAAAACCGAGAAAGGTTAGCCCTTTATCCACCCAAAGCTTTATCCCTTTTTCTGAAAACGCCCATAATCTTTTATGCTCAGGGAACTGGATATCCTTATATCCGTGCAGGAAAAGCCTATTATTTTTAAAAGCTTCTATACCCGTCCACCATAATTCCTCCGGGTTATTGCCCTGCCATATAATTTTTCCCTGTTCGGTATTAATCAGCGCAAAATTAACTTCCCTTATCTCGTGGTCTCTTAACTCTACTGCTATAATAGGGCTTGCTGAGTCGCATAAAATTTTCCACACCGTCCCGCTAAAGGAAAAATAAAGAGGCACATTCTTTTGAGGCAATGACTTAATATTTGTATATTTTTTACAACTTTGAGGATGCTAAAGTTATGCTAAAAATCTTGAAAAACTTCCCTTACCGTATTCCACTTGTTCTTTTTTTTCTGACACTTTTCACTTCTCCGTTCATTCAAGCGGCTGATACTTCCTATAAAGTGTTTGTATTAAAAATAAGGGATGAGATAAACCCTTCTATGAGCAGGTATGTGCAACTAGCCTTGGAAGAAGCTACTAGAAAACAGGCTGATCTTATCGTTATAGACATGGACACCTACGGCGGGGCTGTAACCGATGCGGATAAGATAAGGATGGCTCTGCTAGAGTCTAAAATTCCTGTTTTTGTATTCATCAATAAAAATGCCGCCTCCGCAGGAGCGCTTATCTCCATTGCCTGCGATAGCATCTATATGGCCCCTGGCTCAACGCTTGGAGCCTCTACAGTTGTAAACCAGGAGGGCGAAGCTGTTTCTGACAAGTACCAGTCTTATATGCGATCTAAGATGAGAGCTACAGCTGAGGCCACGGGACGGGACCCAAAAATAGCCGAACAAATGGTAGGCGTAAATATAGGCGATACCGGAACTTATAAAGTAGGCAAAGTACTTTCACTTTCTACTTCAGAAGCCATAAAACTCCACTTCTGCGAGGCCGAGGTAAGCTCCATTGATGAAATTTTAAAGAGAAATAAAATTACTAAGTACGAGTTTATAGATTATAAATTAAGCAACGCAGAACAAGTAGTTGCTTTTTTCCTGAACCCATACTTACGCGGAATACTTATTTTACTAATTATGGCCGGGCTTTATTTTGAGCTACAATCACCAGGGTTAATATTTCCAATATTACTATCAGTAGTTGCAGGATTGCTATATTTTATTCCTTCATACTTGAGCGGACTTGCGGCAAACTGGGAGATTTTACTATTCCTTGCGGGAATATTATTACTTGGCCTTGAACTTTTTGTAATTCCAGGCTTTGGAATTACCGGCATTCTTGGTATACTATTTTCTGTAAGTGGCATGGTTCTGGTAATGCTGGACAACGACTTCTTTGACTTCTCTATGGTGAGCGGTTTTGCTATTGCGCAGGCCTTTGCCATAGTGCTAGTAGGGGTTGTGGGCGGCTTCGTTCTTATTTTTCTTGGTGGTACAAAACTGGTAGAGTCGCGTTACTTTAAAAAGATCACTTTGCAGAAATCATTTCAAACGAGTGAAGGATATACTTCTAATTTCAACAAAACTCCTATGCTTGGAAAAACAGGTATTGCCTACACAGTGCTTAGGCCATCCGGAAAAATAGACATCAACGGAGAAATTTACGATGCCTACACCAGGGGAGATTTTATTGAACAGGGTGATGAGATAGAAATAATTGACGACAGCTCCTCCATATTAAAAGTAAAAAAAAGATCATGAGAATATTGGGAATAATCCCTGCCAGATATGCATCAACACGCTTTCCTGCAAAAGCGCTAACAGATATCGGAGGTAAAAGCATGGTGAGCAGAGTTTATGAACAAGCCAAGAAAGCGCAATCTTTAACAAAGGTAATAGTAGCCACCGATCATCCCCTCATCCATGAACATGTAAAGAAGTTTGGGGAGGTAGTAATGACAAACGAAAACCACCCCAGCGGGACTGACCGATGCTATGAAACTTTACAAAAACTAAATGAACGGTTCGATTTTGTTATAAACATACAAGGCGATGAACCTTTTATTAAACCTGAGCAGATTGACCTGCTTGCTTCATCCCTTTCTCCTGAAATAGAATTGGCTACTCTCGCCAAAAAAATAGAAGACCAGGATTCGCTATTTAACCCCAACAACGTTAGGGTAATACTTAACAAACATTTTGAAGCCATTTACTTTAGCAGGCAGGCTATTCCCTACATTCGCTCAGCCCCCAAAGAGGATTGGTTAAAACACCATACTTTTTACAAACACATAGGAATTTATGCCTACCGAACAGACGTTCTTGAAAAAATAACTAAGCTTGCTCCTTCATCGCTGGAGAAGGCTGAATCGTTGGAACAATTAAGATGGATTGAGAACGGGTATAAGATAAAAGTAACGCTTACTGAATTTGAGACTGTGGGAATTGACACCCCTGAAGACCTGGAAAAAATAAAACATCTACTATAAGACGAACAAGATTATACTAATAGTAAAAACTATCCTCCAGATTTTTTAACTTTATACCTTAAACCAAGTAGTATTTGATATACTTTTTCTTTAAAGTCGCCTTGTATTAATATTTCTTTGTCTTTAGCGCTTCCGCCTACCCCGCATTTTGTTTTAATGATTTTTCCCAACGCTTCAAGGTCAGCGTCGGTGCCATTGAAGCCAGTTACCAAAGTTACCACCTTTCCTCCACCACGCCTGTCTAGTAATACTCTTAAATCCTGTTGCTGTGGAGGAAGTGTAGTCGCCCCTGCGTTCTCCTCGTAATTATATTCAAAATCAGGATTAGTAGAATAAACCACTCCGTCCCTGTTCTTTTTATTCTTAGCCATAGCTGTAAAATTACTCTGTGTTTTACCTAAGAAAGTTCCTGAGCCGTTAAAAAGAAGTATAGATTTTGCAATTGGTGCACGTACTTTAGGTTAGCGTAAAAGGTATCTCCGCCAACGCCGCCATTCACAAAATAAGAATAGTAGTTTTTGTGTTGAGATAGTATAATTTTATTTTTAAAGAACCTGTTCTGAGGCATATCTTTTCTTATGAAAGGAACAAAATCATAAGTCTTCAGCCATTCCTCGTCTAACGGTACAGGAAGCACTTTGTCCCATTCTTCAGAGACTTCTCCCTCTGTTATACATTTATCAAATAGTATTCCTTCTATTGATACCGGCTTGTTTTGCGCCTGCGAAAAAACAATATTTCCTTTTCTTAGTTCTTTAATCAATGCGAACATAATTTATATTACTACTGTTGGGCAAGATACAAATTTTTTAAAAATCAGCTTTATTTTTAATTTAAAACATAGCATTCACAGCGTCAATCATCTGATACGTTTCAGGGAAATGGGGTTCGTTATCGTCCTTTTTGCCCCTCACCTTGCCAAGTCTTACAATTACAATGTTTTTTTCGGGGATTACAATAATATACTGCCCCAGTATTCCCCTGCAATAGGCTATATTCTGTCCTTTGTAACCCGGAATAAGCCACCAACTAAACCCATAATAATCAACAATCTTCTCGTTTTCTTTATCTTTAAGTTCATTAGGCGTAATTGAAGCTGTTACATAGGCGCTATCTAATAGTTGGTTTCCCTTCCAATTGCCATGATTAAGATAAAGATAGCCAAAGCGGGCAAAATCCCTGGCATTGGAATTAACACAGCAATAAGCCTTTTCATCCCCTTCTTTTTTATCTAGGCACCATAACGCGTCATTTACCGCACCCATTGGCTGCCATAGTTTTTCTGAAGCATAATCTGCTAAATGTTTACCCGTAGCCTTTTCAATTACAAAAGAAAGAATTTGAGTATCTCCGCTTTTATATTCAAAATAAACGCCAGGCTCATCTTGCGGCTTTAGTTTATCAACAAGCTTTCTTAGGTTATTCCCATAGTAAGCTTCTGTAGTTATAGAAAAAAGACTTGCATACCCTTCATCCCAGTCTAGCCCGGAACTCATAGTAAGTAAATGCCTAACTTTTATTTTCTTTTTTTCTCCTTCGTTAAACTCGGGCAAATAGTCTCCTACAGCGTCTTCTATACTCTTGATTGCTCCATCTTTGATTGCAGCCCCGGCAAGAGCGCTTACATAACTTTTGGCCATAGAAAAAGAATTGGAAAGCGAGTTTTCGTTATACCCATCCCAATATTCTTCATGTACTATTGAACCATCTTTTACTACCAGAAAAGCTACTGTTTTAAGGTTCTTCATTGTTTCGATAAGCTCTGATGGAAGTTTTTTAACATTATAATCCGGAGAAAGCAGCCAGGGCTGAGGGTCAGTACTTTTATTAATTACCCTGTTGTTAAAAATTTTGTAATCGTCTATATCGGCAAAATTGTAATAGAGGGCTTTGTAAACAAAGCCTTTTCCCATAAGGATGATAGCAAGATTTATTATAAAAAACAGCGCCAGAATTATTATTATTGCCATTTTTAAAAATGATGGTTTAGTTGAATTTTTCATACTATTAAAAATCGTAGCCGAATGTTAAATAATATTTAGGGGATTGAACTTTATAATCTAAAATTCCCCATCCTACATCAAATTTAACATAATAACCCAAAATTAACGTTCTTAATCCACCGCCATATCCTACCAGAAAAGGGTTTATATAGTTTTTAACCGTTGCCGTAAAAGGAGCCGTGGTAACTACTTGCGTATTTATATTATTTGTGCTCTTGAAAGGATTGAGTCCTGACCATGCCGAGCCAATATCCATAAAGGCAACCAATTGCAAATTTTTAAGAATGTTAGAAGAGATAGCGCCTCGGTAAAAATACCTAACTACAGGCCAGCGCAGTTCCTCATTAAATAACAAAAAATTATTACCATATTGAGTGTTGTAGTTGAAACCTCTCATATTAGTAATATACCTTACAAATAAAATGTCGCTGTTATTGTAATACAAAGCCAGCATTAAAGGGTTATTTATTCCGCTATGAGAAGTAGAATTAAATAACCAGTTATCCATGCCACCCAATAAAAAATTCTTTTTGGCTTGCCCTAAGAAAGCGCCAAAAGAGGCGCGGCTTGCAAAAGTAAGTCCTCTGTGTATGCGTTGGTAATACCTGGCGTCCACAGTAAGTTTTGCAAAATCTCTGTACGATTGCCCCGGGGCTACGTATTTTTCGAATGATGCTTTTACTCTGGCTCCTTCTATGTCGTTTAACCCATGGGCAACAGAGTTATCAAAAACAAACTCTGACCTTATTGCCGCATAAGTAACCGTTTGATCTTTTAGCTGAATTGAATCAAGGTCTGCAAACCTTGTTGTGACCAGCATTGGTGAAAGACTAATGCGGGCCGTTGAAGAAATAGGGTAAGAAGCTGTGGTCGTTATCCTGTTAAGAGTATAACGCTGTGTTGATTCTATACCTACTGCATAAAAGGTTTCCTTATCGTAGCGCACTTTAAAATCAACTCTTTTTTTCAGATACTGATACTCGCCATAAAGATTACCGCTTTTAAAATCAAATGTTCCAAACAAGCCTGCTATCATTCGGTGGTTTCCAAACATATCTCCCATAGCCGCTTCCAGAACTATTCCTGTACCTTTAAGAGGGTCTACTGCAAGGGTAGATGTAATCCTGTTTACGCTAAAAAGATTTTGTGAAGGGAAGGGGCCCGTCATTTTTATCTCGTCCTTTTTGTAAGGTTTGCTTTTCTTTAGATTTGCTAAATTATTAACTTCTTTTTCTTCATTCTTTTTCTCCGGCTTCATATCCGACTCAAATCTGTAATTGTTAATATCGATAAAGTCCTGCCGTAAAGTGTCTGTTGGAGTTTTAATAGTTTCAGGTTCTTTTTTCTGAGGATATGATTTTATATAAGCTAGTTGGCGTTGCGTGAGCGGCGTTGAGTAATCTTCTTCAAAATCATAACTTTTTATGAAATATAGATTTTGCTTTCCATAATGAAGGCATTTGAACACCAGGTTGTGGCCTGCCTGAGATACATCGTACTCAGTTATATTCTGGATAAAATCTGAAACTTCTGTTTTTACGCCTGTATTTAAATTATACCTGAAAAGATTTGTAATTCCCTTTTGTGAGCTAAGATAAATTATTGAATTATTATCCATCACGCGGGGATTAGTATTATTACCATTAACTGTTATTCTCTCCGGCACAGCATTTATCACCTCCCTATTCAGGGCAAAAATATTAAACTCCGAGGAACTATTTTTATAGTAAACTCCACTGCTTCCTGTATCCGGCCGGTTTGAGCTAAAGATGACAGAACCATTATAGGTAATTACAGGGTCAATATCATCATAACTATCATTAGTAATCCGGACGCTTGACTTTGATTGAATATCGTAAATGTAAATATCGCTTTGTCCTTTCTGCGCAGCGCTTAATACAATTTGTTTTCCATCTTCCGAAAATTTAAAATCGAGTACCTGGGTAAACTCGTCTAACTTCACTTTAGCGCTTTCCTTTTTATCGTTCAGGTTAAAAATATTTAAATATATGCGGCCTTTCTTTGTACTTATTACTGCCAGCTCATCTTCGCTCTTCCATGCAAGCGTCGGCATATTATTATCTACTGCCTGATTTATTAATTTATGCCCTCCCTTAATGACTTTAGTTGCTTTTTCCTGCCCTATATTTTTAAACGCCACGTAGTATTTCCCTTTATACTGATTGGTATAAGCCACTTTATTACCAGATGGGCTCAATTGAATGGAATGTATGTTATGCTTTCTTGCCGCGCTTATAAATAAATTATCATTAGAAACTTCTTTGTAATTCTGTTTTAATCTTTGCGCCTCTGTAAGGTAGTAACTACTCCATTCCTTTGTAAATTGATCGTAAGAAATACCCAATGTACTTTCTATGCTAGCTCGGTCATTTCTTACTACGCGGGTTAGGTATAAAACATTTGCAAAATATGATTTGCCATACTTCTGAACAATATAATTCCATATGGATTGTCCTGCAATACCAGACTCGCTCTCGCTAAAAGCTACCGGGTTTTTTATGGAGCGGTAAAGCATAGCATCTCGGATGTAATCATCCATTTCTGTACTCCATCCCTCTGCAATATAAAGAGCCGCTCCTTTTACAAACCAATCAGGCAGGGCAAGCATATAGGCGCTTTGTATTACCTCCCTTAAACTACCTCCATAAAGCATAACATTTATTAGCATAGCCGCTATACTATTACTTATCTCTTTCTTCAATTCTTCCTGGGTTCCCCGAAATGCTACTTCTATAGTAGACTTAACAAAATTAGTTTGTCCGCCAATTAACTGCGAATCGTCCAGCCCTATATTGCTCTGCTGTATGTCAGAAACCGAATTATAAATAAGGAGTTTTATTTTAGTATATGGCAAAAAACCGGCAAGGTCGGTAATGCGGTTGAAATCCGATTCGGCAAATTTTGCAGCGCCCTCTGCCAGTTCCTTTCCACCTTCGTAATAGTAAATATCAAAATTAACAGTAGATATTAACTGCCATTTAAAGTTTTTATATTGTATCCTATTCTTTCCAAAAGCCTCCTGCGCAGGCTGCGCCAGCGCTGCTAGGCCGGAAAGAACAAGAAGAAAGGATATATATAATCTGAAAAACGGCATTAGTTCTTTTGCAAAGTATAATATAATTTATGGAACCTGGTAATATTTACTGAAGCATCCAACTCTTCCCCTCTTTCTAAAAAATTGCAGAAATTGTTGGCAAAAAAAGGAGCAAGCGAAACTCCTTTAGTTCCCATACCATTAAAAATAGCTAACGATTTGTATTGAGGGTGTAAGCCAATTACCGGCCTTCTGTCCTTAACAGTTGGCCGTACGGCCGCCTCTTGCCTAATTACCTTATAAGGGATTTTTAAAAAACCATCAAGTTTCCGTTCAATCTCCTGGCGCCCCGCTTCGCTGGGTTCTTCATTAGCAAAGTCCCATTCATAGGTTGCACCGACTTTAAACGCTTCTTTACTACATGGCATTACAAATGCCGATTTATTAAAAATCACTTCATTGGTCAACCCAGGAGCTTCAATAGTAAGCACCTCTCCTTTTGCAGGTACAAAGGGAACCCAATTAAAAAAAGGATTTCCTATGGCTCTGCTGCCTTCGCAAAAAATTATTTGCCTTGCCTTAATATTTTGCCATTGCACATAATCTTCTTTAACTTCAAGTTCTATAGGACTAAATTTATCTTGTGCAAAGGCTTCGTTTTCAATAAAATAGTAGCGGCATAATTCAAGCATTGTTTTAACTTCGACATTGCCAGACATACACGTTTTAAAGCCTCCAAAAGAATCAAAAATATAATCTCCATAAGTATCTGAATTTAAAGATGCTGATACAAAATTTTCTATATCAGCAAACGAGGTTTGCGCTACCCAGTGGTTTTGCTCCTGAATGGATGAAAAAGGCTTATATATCGGTTTCAAATATAAAAATTCTCCTTTCAGATCATTTTGCATATTTTGATAAAAATCAATCATAAAAGGAAAAAAATCATCTGCCCGCCAGGTTTTAAGCATCCTTTTCCCTGTAATAGGGTTAAAAATACCGGCGGCCACTTCTGAAGCTGATTTTCCATACAATGAGTCTACCACAAGAATTTTTTTCTCTCTTTTTAAGAGCATATATCCTAAAACTGAGCCAGCCAGCCCCTGGCCTATAATTATAAAATCGAGCATTTTTCTAAATTAACAGAAGTTATTTTTAATATTGCCAGTTCGGAATACAAATTACAATTAAATGATAAAGGTTAATAGTTTTCAGTTTAATCCTTTCCAGGAAAACACCTATATACTGCATGATGAGACAAGAGAGGCTATAATAATAGACGCCGGATGTTATGAAAAAGAAGAGGAAGAAGAGCTGGCTTCTTTTATAGAAATCAATAACCTGGATGTTATAAAACTTATTAATACACATAGCCATGTTGACCATGTGCTGGGGTGTAATTTTGTAAAAGAACATTATAAAGTCCAATTGGGCATCCATATACTGGACGAGCCTACTTTGCGATCTGTAAAAGTATATGCACCTGCCTATGGTTTTGTGCATTACCAAGAAGCAACTGCCGATTATTTTATTGAGGAAGGACAAAAATTAAAATTCGGCAATTCGGAGTTGGAAGTTTTGTTTGTACCAGGTCATGCCCCTGGCCATATAGCCTTTGTGAACAGAGAACAGAAGATATGTATTTCTGGAGATGTATTATTTTATAAAAGTATAGGACGTACAGATCTGCCTGGAGGTAATTTAAATACCTTAATGAAAAGTATAAAGGAAAAAATTTTTCCTTTGGGGAATGATATGTTAGTTTACCCAGGCCACGGGCCCAATACCACTGTTGGCTTTGAAATAAAGAATAATCCTTATTTAGAATGATAAAGAAACAGATTCCCAATGCCATTACTTGTTTAAACCTATTGTGTGGCTGCATTGGCATTGTATATGCATTTACTGATTTAACGATCTCCTCTTATATGATTTTTTTGGCCTGCGTTTTTGATTTCCTTGATGGATTTGCAGCGCGCTTATTGAAAGTAAGCTCTCCAATTGGCAAAGAGCTAGATTCGCTCGCAGATGTGGTTACCTTTGGCGTACTTCCGGGACTTATTGTATATAATCTGATAGCTGCCAATTTTATAGAAGAGACCGTTAATACTTCAATCTCTACTAATATTTATACTTTTTTACCTTTTATATCATTTAGTATCTCTATTTTTTCAGCGGTTCGACTTGCTATTTTTAATTTAGACACCCGCCAATCCGAATCTTTTTTAGGATTGCCAACCCCTGCCAATGCGCTCTTTTTTGCTTCTTTCCCGCTTATTATAAACCAATATCCCAATTCTGCTATTAATAGCTACCTTATTAATCCTTACGTACTTATAGGGCTTTCTTTATTTATGTCTTATATGCTCGTTTCGGGAATACCACTTTTTGCATTAAAGTTTAAAAACTTTGGTTGGGGGGCAAATAAGATAAAGTACGTCTTCCTTGCATGCTCCGCCTTATTGTTTATTATATTAAATGTGTTAAGCATTCCCATAATTATATTTTTATATATAATTTTGTCCATTATAGAAAATAAATTAAATTTTTCCTCTTAGACAGCCCAATTCAATGACTATGAAATTTGTTGCAGAAATAGACGTAATGCCTCTTAAAGAAATTCTTGACCCACAGGGGAAAGCAGTAAAAATTGGTTTGGGCAACCTGGGAATTGTTAATGTAAGCGATGTACGAATAGGCAAACACATTACACTAGAACTTGAGGCAATAAATCAGGCAGAAGCTGAAAAAGAGGCAGAAACTGCCTGTAAGAAATTACTGGCGAATCTTATAATGGAAAGTTATACCTATAAAGTAACTGCTTTATAGGCTTTCACAATAATTCTATACGTTGCTCGTTTTTTGCACCGGAATGATTCTTCTATTTTTAAGAATCTTTAATTTGGTAATTAATGACTAAAGAAAGATTTATTCTTTTACTCCTGGTTTTTTTTTCTGTTTCAATTTCCTGGGCTCAGAAAACAACCACTAAGGCCATTGTATGGAGAGCTCCCGATCAAATTTATAATGAATCAGGTGTTCAGATCACTGTTCTTGATTTTGTAGGAGCTTCCTATTCTTCTGAAAACTCTTACCTACCTACGCTAAAGATTAATATTAACAATGCCGAAAGCGTAAACTTTTCTGTAATTAATCCGGTATTCGCACCTTTAACTGAGCAGGAATTAAATCTTATTAACTCCATAAAAGTCCCATCAAATTATGGAATAAAAGTATCGTTTGGTATGGAAAGAAAAGTTCCTGTAAGTATTGTTTCCTTAATACCCATTGCCATTAACCCTTCTTCTGGAGGATATGAGAAACTTGTTTCTTTTCAATATACCTATCAGGTAGTTTCGTTAAGGCAAGCCGCTGTTACTAATGCTGTAAATTATGGAACAACAACAACATCTGTTCTTTCTTCGGGCAACTGGTATAAATTAAGCATCCCCTCTACCGGAATTTATAAAATTGATTATGCCTTCTTACAAAGTATGGGTATTCAGCCCGGCAATGTTAACCCTACTACCATTAGACTACTAGGCAACGGAGGAGGAATGCTTCCCCAGCCTATTACCTCGTCGAGGCCTGATGATTTGTCAGAGAATGCCATTTATGTATATAATGGAGGAAATGCCCAGACATTTGACAATGGGGATTATGTACTTTTTTATGGAACCGGCCCTGATACCTGGAGTTATAACAGCAGTACAGGGCTTTATAATCATACTAAAAACATTTACTCAGATTCTACTTTTTACTTTTTAACTTATGGCGGCGCGCAAGGCATAAGAATAAATACCGCGCTCTCTCCTTCATCAGGTTCCGAAAATTCAATTACTACTTACACAGAACATGCTTTTCATGAAAGTGATCAACAAAATCTTCTAACCTCCGGAAGGCAATGGTTTGGCGAAACCTTTGATGAAACAACAACCCTAAGTCTTAGTCTACCTTTTACTTTTGACGGGCTGGTGCAGGGAACTACAACTCCTGCAAATAAAATTACGGCCAGCGTGGTAGGAGATATAGTTTCTACCTCTTCAACCTTTACTGCATTTGAAATTTTCGCAAACGGAACAACAGTAGGAACTATCTCTATTCCTTATATATATAATGACGGATCTGCTTACCTGCCCGTCGGCACACAAGTTACTAATACTTTTACTATTAGTCCCCTAACCCAAAACACCAATACTGTTACTGTAGAACTTACCTATAATCAGGAAGGCAATGCAAGCGCTATCGGTTATTTAGATTATATAGAGGTAAACCTGCAAAGAATAATAGGGCTTTATGGCAACCAAACAAACTTTCGGTGCATTCCCCAAAGTTTTTCTGTAACTGGTTTTACTGTTAGTAATGTACCCGATACTACTGCAACCATCTGGGATGTAACAAGCCCCCTTACTCCCCAGAACCAGCCTTATACTTTTGCAAATCAGCAGGCGGTATTTACCTCCAATGCCGCTTCTGGAAAAGAGTATGTTGTTTTTCAGGGCAATGGATTCAACAATCCATCGTTTGTCGGACAAGTAAGTAATCAGAACTTGCATGGCATAACCTCTGCAATACCCACTCTTGCTATTGTTACTACCAACGCATTTACTAACGAAGCTACAAAATTTCAGACTTTTAAGCAGGGACAGGGAATTTCTACAAGCATATATTATCTGGAAGAGATTTATAATGAATTCTCCTCCGGCGCCCAAGACATTACAGCAATCAGGGACTTTATGAGAATGCTTTATAACAGAAGCGCTAATTTAAAGTATTTGCTTCTTTTTGGCGATTGTTCTTACGATTATAAAAACAGGATAAGCAATAATACTAATATTGTTCCTATTTATGAATCGTATCAATCGCTTGACCCTACCTCCACCTTCTCTTCCGACGACTACTATGCCCTTCTGGACACCAATGAAGGCGCCTGGCCAGAAAATAGCAGCGATGCTAACTCCCTGCTTGACCTTGGGGTGGGGAGGTTTCCGGTAAAAACAAGTTCAGATGCCGATGCCATTATTAATAAAATTAATAACTATGTTACCAATCCTAATACTTTGGGCAAATGGAGAAACCAGGTAACCATTGTAACAGGCATTGACCCCACTAACAGTATTGACTTTCTCGGAGATGCTGAAACTGACGTTGTTCCTTACATAGGCAATGCCTATAATATTGACAAACTGTATATGGGAGCCTATCAAGCCTATCCCCTGGTTTCTACACCCGATGGCACCACATGTCCAGATATGAATACAGCTATACAGGAAGAGATTGAGAAAGGAACGCTTTTAGTGGACTACTTAGGCCACGGAGGCGAAACGGTATGGGCGCAACAAGTTATACTAGACGTAGCCATGATTAATCAATGGACAAACATAAACCAACTTCCGTTTTTTATAACCGCCACCTGCGATTTTGGCCGCTATGATAACCCAGCTATTATATCAGGCGCAGAAACGCTTTTGACTTTAGCCCAGGGAGGAGGGATAGGCACATTAGCTTCAACACGCCCGGTTTTTCAAAATTATAATGATGTTATAAACACCGCTTTTGTTCAAACTGTTTTTACCCCTGTCAACACAACCATGCCCTCATTAGGTTATGTGATGATGACTGCAAAAAATCTA
>Ga0302300_1000611_pt1 | contig 24125 bp, 20 predicted proteins | sample III_Palsa_E1_1_FD_198756 | JGI IMG/M metagenome (GOLD analysis project Ga0302300, IMG submission 198756) | Peat permafrost microbial communities from Stordalen Mire near Abisko, Sweden - III_Palsa_E1_1 | ecosystem: Environmental > Terrestrial > Soil > Palsa > Peat permafrost | place: Sweden... | reverse complement strand
CCAGGGTAACTTTGGCTCTATAGATGGCGATTCCCCGGCTGCCATGCGTTATACCGAAGCCAGGTTAAAGCGTATTGCCGAGGAAATGCTTTCGGATATTAATAAAGAAACTGTTGATTTCCAGTCAAATTTCGATGATTCTTTAAAAGAACCCACAGTTTTACCTTCTAAAGTGCCTAACCTGCTTATTAACGGAACATCCGGTATTGCAGTAGGTATGGCCACCAACATGGCCCCGCATAATATTTCTGAGGTAATTGAAGCCATTGTTGCTTATATAGATAATAATGATATTACAATTGCAGAATTAATGCAGTTTGTAAAAGCTCCCGATTTTCCTACAGGCGGCACTATATATGGAATGAGCGGTGTTAAATCTGCTTTTGAGACAGGAAGGGGACGAGTTGTAATAAGAGCTAAAGCTTCTTTTGAAACAACCTCAACCGGCAAAGAGCAGATTATTGTTACTGAAATCCCTTACATGGTTAACAAAGCCAGTATGGTAGAGAAAACCGCTCAATTGATTAACGAGAAAAAGATTGAAGGTATTTCTGACATTAGAGATGAATCGGATAGGGATGGACTAAGGGTTGTCTATGACCTTAAAAGAGACGCAATTCCAAGTATTGTTTTAAATAACTTATACAAATATACCCCGTTACAGACGTCATTTGGGGTTAACAATGTTGCGTTGGTTAAAGGAAGGCCAATGACGCTTAACCTTAAAGAACTCATACTTCATTTTGTAGAACACAGGCATGAAGTAGTAGTAAGAAGGACAGAATTCGACCTTAGAGAGGCAGAAAAGAGAGCGCATATTCTGCAAGGTTATCTTATCGCTCTAGACAATCTGGACGAGGTAATTTCACTTATCCGTAATTCCAGGGACCCGGAAGTAGCCAAAACAGGCTTAATGGAACGCTTTGGGCTATCTGAAATACAATCTAAAGCAATTCTGGAACTAAGGCTACAACGCTTAACAGGCATGGAGCGTGAGAAGATTGTTAAAGAGTACGAAGAAGTAATGGGGCTTATCGCTTACTATAAAAGTGTGTTGGCAGATAAGGGACTCAGGATGCAAATTATAAAGGACGAGTTGGCTGAGATGAAGGAACGCTATGGAGATAAGCGCAGGACTGAAATAGTACATGCTGCTGATGATATTTCCATTGAAGATATATTGCCAGATGATGAAATGGTAATTACTATTTCTCACGAAAGTTATATTAAAAGAACTCCCCTTACAGAGTATCGCACACAAAGCAGAGGCGGCATAGGTTCTAAGGGTGTAATCACTAAAGAGGCTGATTTTACTGAACACTTATTTATAGCTACTACCCACAATTACCTTCTTATTTTTACAGAATCGGGTAAAATGTTCTGGTTAAAAGTATATGAAATACCGGAAGGAAATAAGGTGTCCAAAGGCCGCCCAATACAAAACCTTATAAATATTGAAAGCGGAGACAAGGTGCGTGCGGTTATTAATGTAAAAAATCTGCAAGACGACGACTACATCAATAACAATTACTTAATCATGTGTACCGAAAACGGTACTATTAAGAAAACAACGTTAGAAGCTTATTCAAGGCCCAGAGCTACAGGTCTTACTGCTATTACCATTAATGAAGGAGACCGCTTGCTTGAAGTTAAACTTACAACGGGTAACGATGAAGTAGTAATTGCTTTAAGGTCAGGCAGGGCTATACGTTTCAACGAAAGCCAGGTAAGGCCAATGGGCAGAACTGCTGCGGGGGTGAGAGGGGTTACGCTTGCGGGAGCCGATGACAGGGTAGTAGGCTTGGCCGCTGTGAGCAATCCGGAAACTAATCTGCTCGTAGTATCAGAAAAAGGTTACGGAAAACGCTCGGATATTAATGATTACCGAATCACTAAAAGAGGGGGTAAGGGCGTGAAAACCATGAACGTTACTGATAAAACAGGAAACCTTGTAGCTATAAAAGAAGTAAGCGACAACGATGAGTTGATGATTATAAACAAGTCCGGTATTACTATACGACTTACAGTAGAATCATTACGTGTGATGGGAAGAGCCACACAAGGAGTAAGACTTATCAAGCTTAACGAAGGGGATGAAATCTCTTCGGTAGCTAAAATAAAACGCATAGGCGGCGCAGAAGAACCATCTGGAGAAGTAGTAGCTCTTCCGGTTGATGACGATCCATTGCCTCCTTTGGAAGATGCCGGAGAAGACGCAGATAACGAAAGCGAAGACCTAAACAGCTAAGTTTTGTATGAAAAGAACGGCAGCTTTTATTTCAGTTATACTAATAACGCTATTAGGTGTTTATGCTCAGTCTGGGGTGGTCACCAATGCAATACTTTATCACAAAGACGGTGAGTTAGATAAAGCTCAGGAGCAGATTGATAAAGCAATTCTGGACGAAAAAACCGGAACCCAGCCTAAAACCTGGTATTACAGAGGTATGATTTATACTGATATTCTGATTACAAAAAATGATAAATATAAGAACCTTGCTATAGATCCTGAGATTACGGCGCAAGAGTCTTTTCAGAAAGCAATAGAATTAGATGAAAAGAAAGGAGAGTACTATCAGCTCTCCGAAAAAAAGCTAGCGGAACTTTGGGGCGAAGTAGTAAATAAAGGCATAGCAGCGTATGAAGCAGGAGACTATCCTGCTGCTATTAAAAACTACGAAGTGGGTATAAAGATAAAACCCACTGATACCACAGCCTATGTATATGCTACTTACGCGGCAGAAGAACTCCATAATAATACGCTCATTAAAAAGTATCTTACAAAGTTGGAATCTATAGGTTATAAAAGCGCTTATTTATATCGGAAACAGATTCAGATTGCCGAACTGGACGAAAAGAATTCGGAAAAAGCCTTGGAAGCGGCTAACAAAGGGATAGCTGCTTATCCCGGAAACCAGGAATTACTATTTGATAGGGCTATTCTGTATACCAATATGTCGCAATACAAAAATGCGCTTACTGATATTCAAACGCTTTTGCAGAAAAACCAATCTCATATAGAATACCTTACTTTTGCAGGCAGTCTTTCTCAAAAACTGGGAGAGGTTGATAATGCTATGAACTATTACAACACTGTACTAAAGCAGGAGCCTAAAAACTTTGCGGCCAACTATAATATGGCTGTAATTTACTACAATAAAGGCAAAGAAATATTGGATGAAGTAAACGCTATACACGATTTCCATAAACGACAAACGGAAGGCAAAATAAAGGAGAAAGAAGCTGAGGATGAACTAAACAAATCATTCTTATACGCCAAAATAGCTTACGAAACAAAGGAGGAAACAGATAAGAAAGACGCCAGAGAGCTAATGACCAAAATTAATAAAGCCCTCAATCGGCCTGATAATACTGAACAAAGTTTACATTAGTTTATATATTTTCCCCTCTCGTTCTTGGCAGGCTAATAGAATGATTTTGCTGGATAAAAGCAATAAGATGTTCCCTAACCTGGCAACTTAACTCAAAGCCCACAGAAGAGTTTGGGGCGCTCATTAGTATGCGTAGCTGAACACTTTTCTCGCTTGCATCTGTAACATGGATAAGTCCTACTTTTTTATCCCATAAAGGGGACTCGGACAAAATGCGTATTAGCTCTTTTCTAAGCTCATCTACAGGGAATGTATAATCCACATACAAAAAGAAATGGCTTAAAAGTTCGGGCGAAACGCGCGTCCAATTCTCAAAAGGTTTTTCAATAAAGTAAGAAATAGGTAACACCATTCGTCGTAAATCAATAAGTTGCACTATTACATAGGTAAGAGTAATTTCTTCAACCCTTCCTCGTTCATTCTCTACTACAACTACATCGTCAATTCGTATGGGTTGTGTAAAGGCAATCTGAAAACCAGCCAAAAGGTTAGAAATGGATTTTTGGGCGGCAAGGCCGACCACTAAGCCTGCAATCCCTGCCGAGGCGAGTATGCTGGTTCCAAGTTCGCGAACTTCCTTAAAACTCATTAGTACCACCGAAATAGCAATAAGAATGATAAAAATAACCGCAATTTTTTGCAGAAACTCCACCTGGGTTTGTATTTTTCTGCTCGAAAGAGAATCAGAATTATTAATTCTGGAACGCTCATAAATAAGCGCTTTTATAAAAAAAGTCATTCTGATTAACACAAAAGAGAAAGCCGCCACAAAAGCTATATATAATATTTTACCTACTAGCAGTGCGCTTTTATGTGTAAATTCAAGTAGGGGGAATATTAGGTTGAGTGAAGAAACAATGAATAAGAAATAAAAGGCAATACGGACATTTTCTGAGATTATACCGGCGGATTCTTTAAATGCTTGTTTTATAATTACTTTAAGGAGAAGGAAAAACAGAACAGATAAAATAAAAGAAGCCAGGGCAGTTATAAGTAAGGCTATAAGCTTTTCATATACAGTAGTAAGGTGAATTTCTTCAATAAATCGCTCCATAATTCTATCTAAGGTCGTCAAAGTTAAAAATTAACTAAAGGATAAAAAATCTAAAGTCCTAAGATGGGAACTATGGAGTAGCATTTTTTAGTTAACAATCTATTATATTTACTAATCAAGGATATATTAGATTTTACCATATAATATGTTTCGGGCATTATTTTCTGCTTTGCTTCCCTTTATTGTTCTTATTAGCCTTCCCAGCTGCTATGCACCTCAGGTATATAGCGATTACAACCGCTCTGTAGATTTTAGACAATATAAGAGCTTTGCCTGGATTCCACGCTCAGACTCATTTCATAATTACTTTTACGATAATCAGTTTATAGAAAAAAATATAATGCATTTGGCAAATACGGAAATGCTAAACAGAGGATGTAACATAGATACTTTGGAACCCGACCTTTTATTGGAATATTATCTGACTTCCCAAAAAAAGACTTATACTGTAAACAATCCTGGGTATATGCCAAATTACGGCTACAATTCTCCTTATAACAATCCTTATGGCTACAACAACTATAATAACCCTTATGGTTACAATAATCCTTACAATGGAGGTTATAACCAGCAGCAGGTAGAGTATCTGGAAGGTACTTTACTTATAAATGTTATAGACCGTAGGACGAATGAATTGATCTGGAGAGGGTGGTCTATTAGTTCTATCTATAACGAAGCTCAGGTAGAGTCTGAACTTCCTTCAGAAATTCATAAGATATTTAACAAATACCCAATAACTTCTAGAGTGGCCTATCATAGCCCTGCGCCTGCTTCATGGCCCCAACATCAACAACCTGTAAGGCAACAAATTCAACAACAGCCTGCAAAGCAGCCAGCTCAAACTTGGCAGCAAAGCAGCCAGTCTGCGCCTGCTTCTACAAATAGTTCCAGCCCGGTTGTAACAAAGAAAAAAACAAAGAAAAAAATAAAGAAAAATAATAATTCTAATAGCAGTGACGAAATTTAAAGCCTCTTTTTCTGAAATGCCAACAGGTAAATAAGAGGTAATATTCCAGCGCTATTAATAATTAATATGGCAATATACCATCCTGGTTGGTTATTTCTTCCACACCTCCACAAAGCAAAACCTTTCATAATCAGTTCAACAACTAGTAAAATGATGAACCACGGGGTTGTTATAAATTCGTAAATAGTAATATTATTATCCATAGTACTTTCGTTTAATCTGTTTTAGTGAATATGAGTTACCACTTAGTGGAGCTTCTGTTTCCGGTTCCCGAATTATTCATCATGCCTGGAACCTTTTTCTTATCTTCCTGTTTTGCTCTTTTTTCCTGTTCTTCTGCTATCAGTTGCTTATATGCCTCGTATTGTTCGGCGTTTAAAAGATTTTTAATTTTATTTTCTTTGGTTTGTTCTATTGCTTTTTCAAGTTTTTCGTTTCCATTTGCCCGGTAAGTCTGTAGGTTCTGATAGTAACTCCTGTAAATCTCTGTAAGAGAGTCTTTCCTTTCCACACTCAAATATGTTCTTTCATATATTTCTCCAACCATACGGTCTGCCCGTTGTGAAGGAGTAAGGTTTTTTTCGTCTTCTTTTTTTTGAGCAAACAAATTTATGGATAGGAAAAACAGGAATAATGCGGTATAAGTTTTCATAAGTAAAATCTAGCGCTTAATTAGCTTCAAAAATAGAAAAAATCATCTTATTTGTAAATGTTGCCAAATTATTGTTTGGGTTTCACATAGTAATAATCATTTACATTCTTCATTTTTTTAATTATACCTTTAATTATTTCATTTTCTTCTTCATTAACAGTAACAAAATTCAAATCTCCCAAATTTTGCTTGGAGTGGTTCTTTTTGATTTCGAGATTTGTATACGATTTAGAAGTTTCAACATCAGAATAGCTGTATTCTATTGCTATATAACAATTTCTGAAATCATTTAGTGAAATTAAAGAATTGGGTATATTCATAGCTAAATAATGAAATTCTTCCGGGAAAAGTATTTTTTGCTTTAGTTCTTCCGAGTTCTTTTTTTTCATAACCTTGAAATCATTGCCTTCCTTAACTAATAATAATTCTGAAATAAAAAAATTATTAGCTGGCCTTCCTCCCGAATTTTTAACATCTATTATAAAATCATAAGCCTTGTGGCCTGTATTAGCAGTACTCATATTGCTTATATGAAGCCTTGGCTGAGAATTCATGTCTATAAGATTTGTTTGTTTGCCTACTTGTTTCATACTCTCAAGGGCAGTCTTATTATTCTCCTGCGCTGTCTTATTCAATGAATCAAGCCTTCTGACTACCCAGACATTTTGTTCATAAATATCGCTAAGTCTTTTTAGCTGTGTTTCCTGAGAAATAACAAGCTTTTTTATATCGGCATTTTGAAACGCTACAGCAAGACTGGCAATTGATATTGGTATTGCAATTAATATATTCGCCACCTCAAGCAAACTTTTTGCATGAGTTATAATATATCCTTTTACTTTATCCCTTCTTGGATTCATAAATAGTAGTATTCTGGTTGTTTAAGGTTGTGTGTTCTTATATAGTAAATTCAAGATTATCTATAAACAATAAATTAAGCGTGATTGTATTTTATTTTCAGAAAGTTATGAGCCAAAAAAGACAGCCCTAATCTCGCTACAAATGGAAGGTTATTTTTAAAGAAATGAAATTTTAAATTTAACGCTTCACAATAATTATACTAATCTTCATATAATCCTTCTTTGAACAGACTTTTATCTGCCTTAGTTGCAATGCTTAGTACATTTCTTTTTGTTTTAACCTGAATGACGAAATAAGTGGAAAAATATATTTTTTTGCTTACCTTTGCGTTTTCGTTTGTTTACGAAAAATAAATTTATCAATTATATGTTTAACTAAATTCAGCGCGAATGCTCTAAACGCTGATGTATATTAAAGAGCGTTTTTTACTAATGACAAATCAAGTTCAAGAAGAGTTTAACTGGGACATTGCTGACAACAGAGGCTTTGGAGGCGGTTATACCAAACAGCAAAAGGAAGATATGGAAAAAATGTACGACGATACATTGCACCAGATCACCGAAAAAGAAGTAGTTGAAGGAACAGTTGTAGGTATGACAGACAGAGACGTTATACTTAATATCGGTTTCAAATCAGACGGGCTTATACCACTTTCAGAATTCCGCGATATGGAAGACCTTAAGGTAGGAGACGTAGTTGATGTTTTTGTAGAAGATCAGGAAGATCCTAACGGCCAATTAATCCTATCACGCAAGAAAGCAAAAATCGTTAAAGCTTGGGATAACATACAAAAGGCCCTTGATCATGATATAATCATTGAGGGTATGGTAAAAAGAAGAACTAAAGGAGGACTTATTGTTGATGTTTATGGCGTTGAGGCGTTCCTTCCGGGGTCTCAGATTGACGTAAAACCAATAAGAGACTTTGATATTTTTGTTGGCAAGAAGATGGAGGTGAAGGTAGTGAAGATTAACTACACCAACGACAACGTAGTAGTATCTCACAAAGTGCTTATTGAGAAAGATATTGAAAAACAAAAAGCAGAGATTCTTAACAACCTTGAAAAAGGACAAGTGCTTGAAGGCGTTATTAAGAACATGACTAACTTTGGGGTGTTTATTGACCTTGGAGGCGTGGACGGCTTATTGCACATTACTGATATCTCTTGGGGAAGAATCAATCATCCTGAAGAAGTGCTTAAACTTGATCAAAAGGTTAATGTGGTTGTGCTTGATTTTGATGATGAGAAGAAGAGAATTTCTCTGGGTATGAAGCAGCTTACTCCACATCCATGGGATGCTTTATCTACTGATATACAAATTGGCTCTAAGGTAAGAGGAAGAATAGTTAACGTAGCAGACTACGGAGCATTCCTTGAACTACAACCAGGCGTTGAAGGGCTTATACACGTGTCTGAAATGTCATGGTCTCAGCATTTAAGAAATCCTCAGGATTTCATTAAAGTAAACGATGAATTAGAAGCTGTTGTATTAACTTTAGACAGGGACGAAAGAAAGATGTCTTTAGGGGTAAAACAACTTACAGAAGACCCTTGGACAAAACAAGATGTACTCACCAAATATGCAGTTGGAGCAAAACACACAGGTATTGTGCGTAACCTTACCAACTTTGGTTTATTTGTGGAATTGGAAGAAGGAATTGACGGATTGGTTCACGTATCTGATCTTTCATGGACGAAGAAAATTAAACACCCTTCGGAATTTGTAAAAGTTGGAGATAAACTGGATGTAGTAGTTCTGGAATTAGATGTTGAGAACAGAAGACTTGCTTTAGGACATAAGCAACTTGAAGAAAACCCATGGAACACGTTTGAAACCATATTCACGCTAGGGTCTGTACATAAAGGTACTATCATTTCCAAAAATGATAAAGGCGCTGTAATAGAACTTCCTTATGGTATAGAAGGATTTGCTGCAATCAAGCATTTAGTAAAACAGGATAACAAGTCTGCCGAACCAGGTGAAAGCCTTGACTTTAAAGTGCTTGAATTCTCAAAAGACGATAAAAAAATCGTTCTTTCTCATACAAAAGCGTATACAGAAGGAGCTTCTGACGAAGCTGAAAAGAAGAAAACAGCAAGTAATAAGTCAAAAGCCCCTAAAGCTGCAGAAGTTGAAAAGTCTACCTTGGGTGATATAGAAGCTTTGTCTGCTTTAAAAGAGCAAATGGGTAATAGCGAAGAAAAAGAAACTAAAGCCGCTAAAAAACCTGCCAAAAGTAAACCAAAAGCTTCGGAAGAAGAGAATGAATAATTAATAAATAGTAGAAAAATACCCACTTGGGTATTTTTCTTTTTGTTATTTATTTCTGTTTACTAATGTTTATTTTTATGTTTGTAGTATAGTTAACTAAAGGTCACGTGGCCGAGAGGCTAGGCAGAGGTCTGCAAAACCTTCCACAGCGGTTCGAATCCGCTCGTGACCTCTGTATAGAAAATAACTCACTAATAACTAAGTGAGTTATTTTTTTTACTTAGACTTTACTCAGACTTTTTAATAATATATTAGAAATAGATTTTTGTTGTTGCCATATTTTATTTTCTGACTGATTTTCCTGCCTCTACAATTTTCTGCTTTATCCCTCATAAACAAGAAACAATTTACCTACTTCTAAACTTTCCCTTATACCTTCATATAATGAGAAAGTTAAAAATGTGCTTCTCTTCACTCCGCAGCAACGACAAATAATAGAATGCCAACTATTGGAGAAATACCCTGACCATTTAGGTAACAACATCAAGGTAATTGAGCGAATTGGTCAGAACGATGCCCTACTGGTAAATTCAAAATACACCATGGAAATATTAGTAGAAAACATCTATGGTGATTGCCTGTCCTTTACACTTAATGGTAGGATGTATTATTTGGATGGATTATGGAATTTAAGCGAGAATTAGTTTTGGAAAAGAAAAGTTGGGGAATTGAGGAAAATGATTAGTCAACAGGAGTGCTTAATCAATACACAGCCTGATGCCTCAGAATAATATTCTCTCAATTTTTGATTTTAAATTTGGTTCAGATACTACTACGGGTATTGCATTACTACCATTATGCCGGAAGTAATATTTTTTTTGATTGTTAGGGTAATAGTAGATTGTCCGGTTTGCTCCATCAATTACTTCCTTTCCTAGCTTAATTAAATCCCCTTTAAAGTTTGCCATTTTATTTAAGTTGTTTTATTATCTGTTTATATTCATATCCCCTTCAAGAGAGACCTTTAATTCTTGAGTTTCTTTAAATTTTTTCTTTTCATGACTCATAAATATTATTAGTTAGTCTCTATTACGAGCCGTTTTGCAAAGCTATGGTTTATATAAATTAAATACAAATATTTATATAAATATTGGAGCCTATCACTTTTGTGGGATATTCCATTTTTTATACTTAATTTAATACAAAAATTTTAAAACTTATAAAGCTATGGAAACCGATAAAAACACACAATCAACAAGCTTAAAAGAACTATTAAAAACAAAAACATTTAATCTTGAACAAATTCAACGCTTGCCTGATATAATCAAGTTTAAGTTTGAGTCTGAAAACTCTGGTACTATACTAATTTCATCACATAAATTCATTGATACACTATTTCAAAAACCACTTGAAGAAAGATCAAATGAACCAAAATACGAAGACATAGAGGCTAAATTTAAACTTACCGATAATATACTAAATACCGATTGGTTTGTTTCACCCAATACTCCCTACGAGGACTATATACTATCCATACAAAAGCCTAAAATAGACGGGACTAAATATATTTTACTTCAAAACACCAAAATAGAAATAAGGAAATTTGAGCTTCTATACAAATGATTTAATTTGGTTTTTTATATTCCACAAAAGAACCAGTCCACAACTATTTGCATTTTCAATCCTTATCTTACTAATAAGTCTATTAAATGCTTCATTGCTTTTGGTGTCACCTATTAAGCGCCCAAATTCCCAAGTCATATCATTTATTTTGGATTTGTTTTTTTGCTTCATTTTATTAAATACTATACACTGCTTATGTAGGTCTTCCATAGTTTTATTTGGGTTTAATACATTTACTAATGCCTCGTTAATCTCAGATTGCGGAATCCTTGATTTGTACAATTTAGGTGCAAAAACCATTTTAAACCATGTATCTAGTTGATTTACAATACTTTGAATTACAAATATCCCACAAAGGTGATAGGTACGTAAATATTTAATACTTTTTATCACTATACTATATCTTATTAATATAGTATATATTTGTATTACAGTTTTTTTATATAAATATTTTCACTTAACAAAGAATGAAACGCAATTATTGGCAAACTTAATAAAATACAAATATAATTAAATTGTGAGCTGTTAAAAATGACATAAAATCGCCACTGAGTAAAGGCCATAATCGGCATGAAATTCTACTTCTATTTGCTGAAAAGGGAACGAAATTATTTTCAATTTTTTCAAACTGGAATAAAACAATGATTTAGTTTACTATTAAAGAGAACTACGAAGCCTCTTCCTGAAATTTATAAGCGGAAAGACAGACTTGCGGCAAATTGTCCGATAGATTCTTCATCCATTAAAATTTCCTCAAATACAAAACTTTCCTATTGTGAATTGCTATAAGTCTAAACTTTAGCAATTAACCGATGATATATAACATAGACTGTATTGAAGGAGCAAAAAAGTATATTAATGATAATAGTATCGATTTAATTATCTGCGATCCGCCTTTTGGTATAAACGAAACATCTTTTAAGAAACATTATGGCCGAAAAGACTTGGTACTAGATGGATACGTGAAAGCGCCTATTGATTATGAAAACTTCTCTAGCGTGGATAAACGAATGCAAAAGGATATTAAAGGATAATGGTTCATTTTATATCATCTCAGGCTGGACAAATTTGCATCATATATTAAATGCCATAGATGAACTTAAATTACATCTGGTAAATCACATCATCTGGAAATACAATTTTGGCGTCTATACCCAAAGAAAATTTGTCTCATCGCATTATCATATTCTTTATTTAACAAAGAGTTCAAGGTCAAGACCTACATTTAATACCTGTTGTAGATTTAACAGGGAAGAAAGAACCGATATTGGAGGATCAGCCCTTTATTCTGATATGGAAGATGTATGGTACATCAGAAAAGAGTACCAGAAAGGCAAACTTAAAAATTCGAATAAACTGCCGGAAGGACTGGTAAAAAAGATAATACAGTATTCATCAAATCAAGGAGATATAGTTTGCGATTTTTTTATGGGAAATTTTACTACTGCTATGGTAGCGAAAAAAATGGGTAGAAATTGTGTCGGGTTTGAGATTAATAAAAATCCATTTGATGTTTTTTCCAAAGAACTTGCAAATATAGAGTTTGGTAGGGATTTACTAGTAAAAGGTAAATACCCCATGGTGGCATGATTCCACTAAATACCTTCTAAAATTTTCTTTAGAGCGGAAATGCCAGAAGTGTATCCCATAGTTAGCCGGTTGATTATAAATTGGCTAACTATGGGCAATGAGATCGGCGCTTTTAGGTTCATACCAATATAAGTTATCATTTTTTTGATTAGGGAATCGAAAATATTTAAACATAAAAGAATTTAAAACAATTAATCAACTAGTGAATAAACTGTGAGCTTGGCCAGGATGGTTATGACCACTTTTATTGATAATAAATAGTAGGTATAATAATATATAATTACTATTAAGGTGAAATTAATTAAAAAATATATTATAACTTCCTTGCATAGGAATTTCAAAAGACCTATTTTCAGTTATACAAAATAAAATTTGTATAACATGTTCAATATTTTACTTTATATACCCGGTACACAAGGCCTCCAGTTCGGTTCTTCTAACTTCATTTACCAAAACTACAACCAGCTTATTAATCTATTCTCTTTAATAAATAGTATAGCCCATCTCAGTTGCTACACCTGTTATCGCATCTAGCGTGACACAATAAATCCTGATTCTATATTAATAATAACTCCTCGCTCAATTGAGGGATGCTACTTTATTGTCTAATTATATAATTCAAGACAAACGAATAGCTCTTAAATACAGAGAGTAAAGCCCTATTATTTAGTATGTTAAAAACATGCTACGGGAATCCTATTGTCAATTTTCTCAAATCTATTTAAACAAAAAACCGTCGATAAACGGCGCTTAAAAATATGAAAATTATTTACAGAATATTCGGCGCAAAGCACAGTCACCACTACCAGCTTGCTTTCTTCAAAGGCTATCATTACAAAGTAGCGCTTATTCCATTTGTTGGATCTATGGGAGGGGCTAAACATATATCAGCAGACCTCAAAGTGGCAATTGATACTAATTTGCCATTACAAATGTTGAACGCCGCATTTGCAACTGACCCATTATTACTGGGTAAATATGTTTTGGGTTGCATGCCAGATCTTTTACCATTTACCTCGGAAAATTTAAGTGAAAATTTCAGGCGAATGCAAAAGTGTTTTACGGAATATTTCCATTTCTCTCAATACTATATTCCGAAAATCAAAAATGGTAAGTTACAAAAGGATGACATTGATTATGAGCTTGCAGCTAAATATCTAATAGTGTTGAACCACAGCAAGAACAATATGCCATGTAGTAATCACTTTTGCTATAATCCTAATAGCAAAAAATTATACCCTACTGCTTTTGAAAAGGTTAAGCTTTTAGAGATAAATCATGAGTATTATAAGAAAACTTTCTCCAACTATGAATTCTACTGGGGCGACTGCCGAGATATTATGAAGCAATGGGACACCCCTGATACAGTCACTATCATGGATCCTCCATACATGAATCATGAACCAGATTACAGAGGTGAAAGTAAATTGAAAAGTACTGAAGATGATGTTAAGCTTCATAAAGACATTGCTGAATTTGCTAAGAAAGCTAAAGGTACAGTATTTCTAAATTATCAGCCTAATCCATTACTAGATCAACTATATGATAGTGAAGAATTTCTTTATATTACCAAACGCCGTCATTGCCGTTACAGTAATACATTTAAACAAGAGTTAATGATCTTCAAAAATCATTCAATAAGTAAGAAGGTATTATTAAATCACTATTCTGAAGAGGTTAAAAATATATTACCATCAGATGTACTAGGCAGAAGAAAGCGTTATTGTCGTGAAGCAAAGCTGAAAGCGCTCGAAATGCTTAATACTAATATGTTTACTATTCAGGAAGTGATGGCCATATTTAAAATCAGGTCAGCTACTACCCTGAGAAACTGGAGATTAAAGGAAGAGGAAATTAAAGATGCTGATTACTGCCTGATACGTCTGAAAGTTCTTCTGGGTAAAAAACAATTACGAACAGATGCATTGGGTTATATGAGAAAGCTTAAAAGTTATAAAGTTAGCTATGCTGAGATCATCAAATTTACTACCAGTAAAAGGCGAAGGTATTCTTATAGAGAGCTGAGATCATTCTTTATGGTAGGGAAATGGCCCCAAGGGACTCTCGCTAAATGTTCTAAAGAAACTCCTCCTAACGGACCTACTGGAGGACCTGCTAAATCTGTGAAGATTATACCATTTACTCCTGATCTATTATCACTACCTGAACTTCTTCGGGCAGCTTAACACAAAATCATCAAAAAATATGGCACTAAGTTATATTGGCGGAAAGTTCGCCAAGACGGAATTTCTATATTCTCATTGTCCGGAAAAAATTCATTATAAGACGCTGGTCTTGAATTTTTCAGGAGTAGGCTGGCTCTTTTTGAAACAGGATTTTTCTCACTGTGAAAAGGTAGTATTTAATGATATCAATCCCTATTTAATCAATATGCTCAAAGCATTTACTGAGTCTGAACGCTTCCTGGAGGAATTCGGCTACTATATGGAGGAGGGAAAAGAATTGTACCTCAATCCAGAGGAGACTTTGCAAGAGGCTCGCCTCCGATTTTTTAATTTATATAAAAATTGGAATGAGGAGCTGTTTAAGAAAATCATCAACTTGGATGAGGTTGATTATACCGCTGCGGTACAATTTGCTTTCTTAATATCTCACAGTTTTTCAGCTAGGCATCCTAAAAGAGCAGGGTTTAACTTTAAGAGTGAAAAAACCACGCATCCTAATTTTATGAGGATAATTAATAAGTTAAAAAAGAATGAATACGGTGATTTACTGAAAAAAGTGAAGTTTGAAAGCCTGGACTTTGAACAGTGTTTTAAGAAATACGACGCTAGGGACACTTTTTTTTATACTGATCCTCCTTATTGGCTCTGCGAGTCTGACTATGATGTTGACAATGATAAATTCGGACTATATGGGCATATTCGCCTATCCAGGGCCATGCAGCAAATGGAAGGTAGAATAATGCTTTCCTATTATAATTTCCCTTACCTGGATAGCTTTTACCCTTCACGAACGTTTGCAAGAGCGCAAGAAAGTTTTCATAAACCATCCTGCAATTTTAAAGCTGTAAAGGAGAGGGGGCAAGAAGTAATAGTAATGAATTATAATTCCGAAGGGAGATTACATTGTTGGGACAGAGAATCATCTGAACCTATAGAAACTTATTTAGAAATAGCAGGACTTGAAGCGCCGCCCATGCATATCAGGCGTACACGAAAATCCTATTCAACCAATTTCAAAAGGATCATTGTTGATCTGATTGAGATGGGCGTAAAGAAAGCGGAATTGATGCGCCGATTCAAGATTGGGTCATACGCTACTTTGAAAAGATGGCAGATGAAGTATTCGACACCTGATGAAGGATTAAGACTTGCGGCCTGATTTTTTTTGAGAAATGATATGTTTTAAGTAGTAAGTAACTACAATGGCCATGAAGTTATATCCTTTTGGAAAAGATAAAATACAAATCAAATTCCCAGAAAGTTTTGAAGTGGGTTTAGATGAAGAAGAGGTAAGGTCTATTGAAGCGTTGAAGTTACCTGTAGGCCCTACTATATGGCATACCCGCAATGTATGGCTAATCGAGTTTTACTTTGCCGGAATGAGGATTTCGGATGCCCTTGCCATAAAATGGAGCGATATGCAGGATGATCGGTTCTACTATAAAATGAATAAGAACGATAAGCCTGTATCTATTAAAATTCCTGAGAAAACCAAAGCCATTTTTGCCTACTATGGGAAAGATAAAAGGGGAGAGGATGACTTTGTTTTCCCTGACCTCAAAACAGCCAATCTGAAGTACGCCAGAGGTGTTCATAGAAAGCAGTTAACAGCAAAAAGGAAATTCAACAAGTATTTAAAAAAGATAACTATTCTTGCTGGAATTAAGAAAAATATTTCTTCACATATTGCCAGACATACCTTTGGTAATATAGCCGGGGATAAGATTCATCCCATCATGCTACAGAAGTTATATAGACATTCTGACCTAAGAACAACCATAGGTTATCAATCTAATTTTATTAATAAACCTGCGGATGAAGCCTTGGGTTCAGTACTTGATTTCTAAGTCCTACTACTTTTATTGTACTACCACTTTTTGCGTTACTACCCCATTAGCAGAACTTACCTGCGCCACGTACAACCCTTTTGCTATTCCGCTTAGGTCTATGGTATAATTAGTAGTACTAGCAGATGTTTGGTAAACTGTTTTGCCGTCCATACCGGAAATGGTTACCCCTGTTGCATTAAACTGACAGCTAATAGTAACTACGCCTATAGATGGGTTTGGGAATACTTCAACAGCCTTTATAGAGACAGCGCTGGCAATACTGGTAACTGACTGCACTGCGCAGCCATTTGTATTATTTGTATTATCGCATAAGGAGTAAGCCCCGTCGGTATTAATTAACGAAGTAGGCACGTTAACCAGGCAGGTAATTTGGTTGCCGCTGGCATCCAGCGTTTGCAGGCTGTTTGGCAAAAGGGGCAAACAAGTCAGCAGGTTGTTTTGGCAATTCAACGTAACTAAAGAAGCTGTCTTTTGTATACGGTCGATGACTGAAGTTGCAGAGTCTGTGAGGCCGGGTAGGCTGGTTAACTCGTTGTTGGAACAATTAAGGTACGTTAACGAAGGCGGTAAAGGCGGTAAATAACCCAAATAGTTGCCCGAACAATTTAGCGTATCCAGGTTGGTGAAATACTCTATACCCGTTAGGTCGCCAATATTAAGGCCAGATACATTTATACTTGTTACAGTTAATGCGGCAGCGCAGGTAGTATCTAACATGCCACCCGAATTAAGACAACCAGGAAAATTAGCCTGCAAATAACTTCCCCAATTAGGATCGGGGATACTGACATAAGTTCCTACCGTACAATGGTATCTATTGTTAGTATCATCGTTACATACCTGTAAGCCATTATCAATAAATTTTAACGAATTCGGAAAATTGGGAAGGCAGGTAATGTAATTATTAAGAATCTGTAAAGATTGAAGTTTTGCGGGCAGCAGCGGCAGGCAGTTTATGTTATTGAAAGAGCAATCAAAAAAAACCAAAGAATCAGGCAAAGCAGGTAGGCTGGTTAGTTGGTTACCTCCACAAATAAGTGTATCTAACGAAGTTGAAAGGATAGGGAAGCTAGTAACCATATTATCACTGAAATCTAAATAGTTTAACGTGGCAGGTAAGGCAGACAGGCTGCTCAGCTTATTATTGTCACATTGCAAATGAGTTAAAGAAGGGGGTAATTGGGGTAAACTTGTAATTTGACTCAATTCAACAACAAAATAGGTAATGGATGAAGGCAGCGTTGACCAATTGGTAATTGTATTACTGCAAATTAATGAGTCAAGTTTTTTGAAGTACTGAATCCCTGTAATATCTGAGATACTATAACTCATCGTTGACAAATTTAGAGAGGTTGCGTTTATAACGGCAGGACAGGTAGTATCTAGTTGCCCACTAATGTTCATACACGTAGGGAAAGTTATCTGCAAACCAGCCGCAAATGCAGGGTCGGGTATGGTTACATAATTGGGCGCATAGGGGCAGCCGTGGATGTTATTACTACTTCCGCATATCTGGTAAGTACTGTCCATACCTATAAGCGGAGCGCCATAACCTAATTCTTTTACATCATAAAGGCAAGTGATGTGGTTGTTCATTGCGGATAATTGTCCAAGGCTGGCTGGAATTACTGGTAAACAATATAAATTATTATAGGTGCAATTTAAAATTCGTAAATAATTTGGTAAAGTTGGCAAACTATTAAGCTGGTTATAAGAACAATCAAGATATAATAAAGAATCCGGTAATGCGGGTAAGCTGGTAAGTTTATTGCCTGAACAATCTAAATACGTTAAGGCTGGAGGTAAGGCAGGGATACTCGTAAGGTTAATTCCTGGAGAATTAATCAATGGTAAGGAGTCCAGCTTTTTAAAATACTGTATTCCGGTTATGTCGTAAATTGTATTGAAAGTAGATGCCACATTCATAGAAGTAACGTTTAAAGCGCTTGCACAAACTGTATCTAGTTGCCCGTTACTATTCATACAAGAGGGGAAGTTTTGTATCAGATAATTCCTGAAATTAGTATCTGGCAGGGTTACATACTGGGCTTTGATTTCTTCTGCTTGGAAAAGCAGAAAGGAGAGTATAATTAAGATATATCTTTTTTTCATAAGTCATTTATTTTACAAATACAGAAAACGATTCAATGTATCTTTTTCTATAAATTTTACCAAATTATCTTTTCGTAATACTGGGTTTATAAACTCAGAGGTTAATATTTTTTATAGTAAGCAACGGAATACCAATATATTATTAACCTACTATTATAATATATGAATGATGCATATATTACTATGTATTATTCTTTATCTCAAGAAACAGAATATCGATACTCTTAAAAGAGAAGACATAATGAATGAAATAGGACTTAACTTTTATCGAATATAAACTTATTTTTATCGATTAAAATACTGCTAAAATGTGGGTAACTTCTTATTCATTAGAAATATATAACTATTAGTTGTAAATTTTTAATATTTAATTGGTATTACATTTAAATAATACAATTTTAAATATGTTGATATCTTGCACAACACAAATCTCTATTGATACCCAAAATCTTCTTTTATACATTTAAGTGTTACAAGTTCCAGAATTTATTTTTTAAGATCATTTAAGTTTTTTTAAACTTCATAGGTTATACATTGAATAAAAACATGAGTTTATCAAGATTTACTATTAAATGGTGAAGTAATAATAAATTAGCTTGTTAGCTACACTAAGGGTTTTATAATATTACTTTTTTACCCTTAGGCATTCTTATTTAAAAGCATAAAACAGTTTTAAAATGAAGGCTTATTACTATCGGAAGGAATTATTTTTTTTACTCCTTTTAACCCTTTCTCTTTTTTCCAAAGCTCAGACCAGCTATACCTGGACAGGAGCGCATAGTAGCTCCTGGAACGACAGCCTGAATTGGACGCCCAAGGGGATACCTCAAAATGTAGATAACATCACTACTAGCGGAGCAAGCAATACCCTGATATTAGACCAGAGTAGGACAGTTAACACCTGCAACCTTAAAAATACTTACCTTAATTTACAAGGATATACATTTACAATAAACGGCGCCGCTAATTTTGACACTATACAAACAACCCCCGGAGGCCTTAGTTTCACAGGCCCGGTTCTTAGCTTAACTAAGTTAAGGACAGAAGCCAGCGTTAATGCCGTGTGCGCTTCGATAACAATAACCAACAGCGTGTTTGATAGCACAGCCTACCTGGAACGGACAGGGAGCAATGCCAGCGATTTCTGGGGATCAAACATATTCAACGAGGAAGCTACCATTATCCAGAACAATCCCAACGCTGCCTGGAACATTGGCCAAGGCATGCTAAGGGAAATATTCAACGGCGACGTCGCCTTCATCGCCCAGCAGGGATCGTTGCTGATAACTCCTGTTAACGCCTGCCTGTTCAGAGGGAACATTAACTTAAGCAGCTCAGGGCAGGGGATTAGTATAGGAGACACCAGCCTGAGTTTTTTAATAGGCAATTCCATCATAGCCCCTGGCAAAGCCATCACTATATCATCGTTCACCTCCGGCCAGTTATCCTTATATAAACTAATTCAGGAAGGGACAAGCCCCAATACTCTTCAACTTAGCGGAACAGCCAGCCTTAGCATGAGTCAATGTGATTTCGGAGGAAACATAAGTATAACCACAGGAGGAACAGATACCACAAAAGCGGAAATAACCCTGAGAAATACCTTGTTCCGCCAGTCCACCACTATAAATACCCCTCTTGCTAATCTTCAGGGCAATCGGTTTAACGTCGCCAACAACGCTGGATCAGAGACTATAATTATACAAGCGGCGCAATCAGCCAGCCAGCAACTACAAAATAGTAATATGATCATTGGAACCCTTATTACCAAACAATAACGTATTGGCCTATGAATTTTTTACTTAAAAAATGCCTAACAGTTTTTGCAATCCTCTTAACATTTACTTTCACTTCCAGGGCTACCAATTACACATGGACGGGCGCTGTCAGTAGTAACTGGGATAATCACCTGAACTGGTCAGGTGGGACTGGAATACCTGGTTCGACGGATAACATCATCATCAGTTCATGCAGTACTTCAGCCTATCAATTGGTTATAGATACAACGGTTACTATTGCCACCTTTACCATGACCGCTTGCACCCTTACTATCAATTCTGGCTATACGCTTAACATTACAGGAACAACCAGTATTATAGGAAGTGGCACGTTGATCACCGGTGCAGGAACGCTAAATATAGGAACATCCACGACGGCTGTTACAGTAGCTATAGGATCAACGAGCGTACTTAACGGGCCTACCGTTTCACCGGCCTCTATTACTATCTATGCTTCCCTTTCTGGAAGCTTGTCTTATATATGCAATAGTACCTTTGGGGCTTGTTCAATCTACTGGCTGGGCAGCGGATATAGCAGTAATGGAGGAAACACCTTTACGGGGACAACCTATATAGGGTTTTCCGGCTTTGGTGGTTTAAACTTTGGCGTTAACAAAGGGGATACTTTTGAAGGACAGACGACATTTTCCAATACAGGAAGTGGAGCGTCCAGCATTACTATTTCTTCCAATTACTCCTCCATATTTAGTGGAAATATTATTGTTATATGCAATAACTCAGGAGGTTATGGAATAGTTTTTGGTTCTCCAACAGGTAGCCCAACATCCACTCTGGATTCCGGGTACACTATTTCGGCAGGTACTTTTTCATCAGGTTTCTTAAAGCTATACAATTTCATTCAAAAGGGTACCACACCGCAAACTCTTTCAAGCATTTCAAACTTGTACTTCTATTCAGGAACTGTTTTTAACGGCCCTCTGACTACAACCGGAAGCACCTCTTTATACTTTAATTCGGGAGCCATTTTTGCTGGTACAGTTACGGCCTCAGCGGCTTATCTATACCTGAATGGCAGCCATTTTAAAAATGTGACCAATTTGACAGAGACATGGGGAGGCAACAATAGTAACGGGGGGAATACCTTTGATGGCGCTACAACCATTAACAATAATGGCGGAGGTGGTAGCATGAACTTAAATAATATCTCTTCGGATACCTATAATGGGAACGTGACTTATAATAATTACCATTCAAATTTATTTATAGGGAAAAACACAGGGAATACCTATAATGCAACCGTTACATTCAATAATAACGCGGGAGTAGGTAATCTATGGGCCTCCTACATGGGGATAACGCATTATAATGGAGATATAATTATTAATAATACCACTAACTCCTCACAAGCAATTGTATTTGGACTAGGAGGAGGAACGTCTATACTCGACACTGGCAAAACTATTACTGCGGACACTTTTGCTGTCGGCGCTCTGAGTTTGAGTAATTTCACCCAGTTAGGAAATACCTCTCAAAACATTACTTTAACAGTTACAGGCACCGCAAGCCTGGGTTTTGGTAATTGTATATTCAATGGACCGCTGACAGCCACCGCCCCTGTTGTTACGTTCGGTGGAAACACATTCTACAACAGGGTTAGTTTTACTACCACGGCAACGTCCAGTGGATTGCCATCTACTTCCGGGGGCGGAAATACATTTGATTCAGCCACTGCGATTACTAATTCTTCTGCCGCAGCTTTAAATATAAGCAATACAAACCCTGATATTTTTAATTCGACCCTTAGTATAACTAATAATTCAGGCAGCATTTCCGTTGACGCTGGAAATACCTATAAGGGAACTGTGACAATTACTAATGCAAGTAGTAGTTCGGGAAATCTATACATGTCTAATAATAACACAACCACAAGTAATTTCTATGGTAATATTATCCTCAATAATAGTTCATATTATGGAATAAATTTTGGGCAATTTGGCGGAGCTTCCGTTTTAGCGTCGGGCAATACTATAACCGCACCAACATTTACCACAGGAGGCTTAAACCTTAAAAATTTTACCCAGCAGGGAACAACAGCCCAGCACCTTGACGTACTCGGAGGTACGCTTACTATCACCAATTCCGTTTTTAGCGGGAATTTTGAATCCACCAGCTTAAGCCATAATATAGGGACAACGCAATTTTATGACACATCAAGTTTTACAAAAACAGGCACAAGCTTAAGCTCCTGGGCGGGGGGTAATACCTTTCACGGAGTTACTACATTTACCAATCAGAACGGCGGCATTCTGGAATTAAGCACGGCGGCGGACCTATTCGATTCCAGCGTTACTTTTATAAACAACGGTAGCTCTGGGATTCTTGTTAATTATAGTTCGGTAAGCATAGGAAACACCTACACCGGAACCGTTACCATGACCAATAACTCCTCCACCGGATATATCTACCTTAGCTATACTTCCGGCTCTATCTATTCCTATTATAATGGTAACATTGTTGTCAATGGAACCGGCGCCACCCAGAATTGCGTATTTGCGGGAGGACTTTCAGCGTTTATGGGAACAAATGCCCAAAGCATCTCAGATAGCTACAGCGGAGGGCTAACTATTGATGGGCATGTCATCGTTAATAAACCATCGGGGGCTATCACTCTTTATACCCCTGTTACGATAAGCGGAGCGATACTCACCCTAACCAAAGGCAATATCATTACCACTTCAGGCCTTCTTACTCTAAACAGTTCAGCGTCAGTCAGCGGCGGCGGCACAGCTAGCTTTGTTAGCGGCCCCATGGCTAAAGTTGGCAATACTGCCTTTACCTTTCCTATTGGCACAGGAACTACTTATGCGCCAATAGGTATTTCATCGCTAACTGGGGGTACTAGTAGTACTATCACAGCACAATATTTCAGGAGTTCTCCATTATCAGCCATTTCAGCTATGGTTAACAGTCCTCTAAAGGATATCAGCGATTGCGAGTATTGGTCTCTGAACAGCAGTTCTACCAATTCAGCGATTATTACTCTTCCTTGGAGCTCAGGCAGCTGTAGTTTAAATAACTATAACGTCTTTGAAATAGCGGGCAGTCCTAGCGTAAGCCCTTCCTGGAGTGTTCTTACCAGCGCTGTAGCTAGTGGCAGCGGTTATACGCATGGTTCAATGGCTACTACCAGTTCTCTTTCAATTCCTACCTCTACAAATAAAGAATATCTTACTTATGGTTATAAATCAAAGTTAGTGCTCAATACCGTGGCGGTTAACCCTGCCATCTTCACTGTGGCAGGGGCAGACTCTTTTCCTCCAAGCGCTACTTTTACCAGCGGTAGCTCTGGCGCTTATGGAGGAATACTTACAGTACACCCCAACCTTTCCGCCAACGCAACTTTAGGGATAGAGGCAGGAGCTAACAACAGCGCAGAGAACATCCAGGTAGGTGTAAACAGTTCAGGCGACCCTAATGCGGTAAGCAGTCAGTTCCAGGGAACCTATTACCCCATGTCGCCTTCTTACTATCGCGTCAGTACCACTGGCGATACAGTAATCTTTTCCAAACAGAAAACCATTACACCGCCTTTGGCTATTACGACTAACCTAATCAATGGTTTAGTCTTTAATCATGCTACATCTAATTTTCAGGTTACTGTTCCAGGTTTTTCAAGCATAGCCTTGAAGATATATGATACTAGTGGAACCCTGAAATACTCAGGTACAGGGAATACATGGAGCGGTACAGGCGTCTCCAGCCCCGGTACCTATAAGTTTCAGGTTATAGTTAACGGAACAGCTACTTATACAGGACAATTATTATACAAATGATAAAGAACAGATTACTACTACTATTAATAATACTTGTGCTGGCAATCAGCTTG